>FWWL01001008.1_pt1 | contig 68635 bp, 65 predicted proteins | sample 2228331 | NCBI WGS metagenome assembly FWWL01 (sample SAMEA103939775, study PRJEB20133) | metagenome
CACCTCTCAGGCATCGCCACCCTCACCGCCCGCTTCGTGGAGGCCCTGGCGGGCACCGGCGTCGTGTTGCGCGACACCCGCAAGACCACCCCCGGCCTGCGGACCCTGGAGAAATACGCTGTGCGGGTGGGCGGGGGCCAGAACCACCGCCTGCACCTGGCCGATGGCCTGCTCATCAAGGACAATCACTTGGCCGCCTTACGGGCGCGGGGATTGGGCATCGCCGAGGCCGTGCGCCTATGTCGCCAAACCCGCCCCGACCTGCCAGTCCAGGTGGAGGTGACCACCTGGGAGGAGGCGCAGGAGGCCCTAGAGGCCGGGGCCCAGGCCCTGCTGCTGGACAACATGGACCTTCAGGAGATGCGTCGGGTGGTGGCCCTGGCCAAGGGGAGGGCCTTTTTGGAGGCCTCCGGCGGTATCACTTTGGAGAACGTGCAGGCGGTGGCGGCCACCGGCGTGGACGCCATCTCGGTGGGGGCCATCACCCACTCTGCCCCCGCCCTGGACGTGAGCCTAGAGGTGGAGATATGACCCCCGCGCCCCAGAGAGGTGTGGGCCCCCTGGCCTGCGGCCGGCGACTCCGGGCACAGTAACGGTGGGGCACCCGAGCGCTGTAAAAGGGCAGGGCGATGCTGGAGTCGCAGGCCCCCCACAAGGAGGGGAGGCAGGTAGGGAGGGCCTTCCGTGTACCGGGCTCGGGCTAGGCCCGGCGGGGGCGCTCCAGGTCGGCAGAGTCCACCACGATGGTCACTGGGCCGTCGTTAAGGAGCTCCACCTGCATATAGGCCCCAAAGCGGCCGGTCTGGGTGGGCACCCCAAGCTCCCGCAGGTGGGAAGCGAAGGCCTCCACTAGGGATGCGGCCTCCTGGGGCGGGGCAGCCTCCTGGAAGCTGGGGCGACGGCCCCGGCGCACATCGGCCAGGAGGGTGAACTGGCTCACCACCAGGGCCTCCCCTCCCACCTCCAGGAGGGAGCGGTCGAACCGCCCCTCGGCGTCGGGGAAGATGCGCAGCTCGGCCGTCTTCTGGGCCAGCCTGCGGGCCTGGGCCTCCCCATCGCCCCTGGCCACCCCCAAGAGGATAAGAAGCCCCCGCCCGATGGCCGCTACCCTCTCCCCCTCCACCGCCACCGAAGCCCGGGCCACCCGCTGGATGACGGCCCTCATAGGGGGCCCTACTCCTCGGCCTTGGCCTCTTCCTTGGCCTCCGCGCCCTCAGGGCGGCCGCCGTCCTTGCGATGGTCGGTGCTGTAGAACCCGGGGCCCTTGAAGATGATGGCCGGAGGGCTGAACAGGCGACGTGCCCGGCCGCCGCAGTGGGGACAGTCCTGCTGGGCGGGGGCGCTAAAGCTCTCCCACCGCTCGTAGCGGTGTCCCTGGCTACAGAGGTACTCGTAGATAGGCACGGCCCATCCCTCCTTGCACGCAAGATATGGATACCGGAGGCTCCGTAAATGTTATTATATCCCCCTCTCCACTAAGGGAAAGGCCCCTCGGCCTCGTCCTGCAAATCAGCGCCCAGCGCGGGGGCAGGCGCCAGGCCCAGGTTATAGGCGGTGGCCTCCAGCCCCTGCGAGAGGGGTTGACAACAACCGTTTGTTTTGCTATAAGACGGCAAAGCCCTAGTGAGGGAGGGATATCATGGCGATGCGTGTCTCAGAGCGAAGCAGCCTGATGCAGCTACCTGTGCACAAGGTGCGTCCCTCTCCCCATCAGCCCCGCACTCATCTGGAGGAGCACAACCTCAGGGAACTGGCCGAGAGCATCAGGGAGTTGGGAGTTCTGGAGCCCATCTTGGTGGCCCCAGCTCCCGAGGGGAACTTTGAGATCCTGGCCGGCGAGAGGCGGTGGCGGGCGGCCTGCATGGCCGGCCTCGAAACCATCCCCGCCCTGATCCTCGACCTCTCTCCCGATGAGCGGGCCCTGGTGCCCCTGGTAGAGAACCTGCTGCGGGAAGACCTCCCGCCCTTGGACACGGCCAAAGCCTTTAGCCGCCTGCTGGAGGCCTTGGGCCTGGGCCCTACCGCCCTGGCCAAGAAGCTGGGGCTAGCTCCCCGCACCATCTACCGATATCTGGACCTCCTCAAGCTCCCAGAGGAGGTGCAAGAGATGATTAACTCTGGGGTCATCAATGCTTCCCAGGCCTTCGAGCTGGCCTCCATCAGCGAGGATGAGGAGCGGTGCATACAGCTGGCCCGCATGGCTGCTGCCTATGGCATCGCCGCCCGTCAGCTAGGGCGTATCATCCAGCGCAATGTCAAGCAGTCCACCCGCGCCACCTTCGCCCAAGAGGTTTTGGCCCAGCGGAAGGACCAGGCCGAGGCCCCGGCCCATGTCAACCCCCGCCAGCACCTCCTGGAAGCGGCCACTGCCCTGCGCGGCCACATCCAATGGCAAGACCTGGTACGCCTGTTCGACGTGGAGATATGCCATGGCACCTGTGGCCAATGGCGCTACCCCTCGGTGTGCGAGGCCTGCCCCGCCCTGGCCCTCCTCCAGATGCTGGCCCATCACCTACACCAGTCCACCAGACGTTCTACCTGAGGTCGCCGCCGGCCTGGGCCCCCGCATCCTTGCAAAAATGGGCGGAAGTTTAAAAACTGTGGGATTGGGGGGCGACGGGGCTAAGAGGTTGCCCGGGGGTAGGGGATGGCTTAGCATACCCAATGGGCCTGTGAGAGCCCCGCGACATGCCCAGAGCCATGAGAGCCCTGAGGGACAGGGCGTGCATCGTCGGCGTGGGGGAAACGCCCTACACCAGGCAACGCGACGCCGGCGTAAGCCGCTTGGAGCTCCAGGTGCAGGCAGCCAAGGCTGCCCTGACTGATGCCGGCATCTCTCCCAAGGAGGTGGACGCCATTATCCCCTTCCCCAACTTGGGGACAGCGGAGGAGCTGGCTGCCAACCTGGGGGTGCCCGAGCTTCGATATGCGGCCACCATCCACATGGGGGGAGCCAGCCCGGTGGCCGCCCTCCTCAGCGCGGCCATGGCCGTGGCCAGCGGCGTGGCCCGCTACGTCCTCATCGTCGCCGGCTGGGACGGGTACTCCGGCCCCCGCGTGCGGCAGATGGTTCTGGAGGCGACGGCCATGCCTGGGGGGGCGGTCGCTCGTGATTATTATGTGCCTTACGGCCTCACGGCCCCCGTCCAGTGGTATGCCCTCATGGCCCGCCGCCACATGGCCCTCTATGGCACCCGCCCCGAGCAACTGGGGGCCGTGGCCCTGGCCATGCGTCGCCACGCCCAGCTCAACCCTAAGGCAGTGATGCATGGCCGCCCCCTGACCATGGAAGATTACCTGGCCTCCCCGATCATTGCTGACCCCTACCGCCTCCTGGACTGCTGCCTGGAGACCGACGGGGGAGCAGCGGTGGTGGTCACCTCCCGCCACCGGGCCCGCGACCTGCCCCAGCCGCCGGTGTACATCATGGGGGCGGCCCAGGCCCAGGCCTTCCCCCCTGACGACTTCAGCAACCGGCCCGACTTTTTGACCACTGGCCTCTCCCTGGCCGCCCCCAGGGCCTTCGCCATGGCCGGCGTCGGCCCCCAGGACGCCGACTTCGCTCAAATCTACGACTGCTTCACCTTCGAGGTCATCCACCAACTGGAGGAAGCTGGCTTCTGCCCTCGGGGGGAGGGAGGGACATTCGTGGAGGAGGGGCGCATCCAACTGGGGGGCGATCTTCCCGTCAACACCCATGGCGGCCTCCTCTCGGAGGCCCATGTCCTGGGCATGAACCACATCGTGGAGGCTGTACGCCAGCTACGGGGCCAGGCGGGGGCTCGGCAGGTGCCCAACGCGGAGATAGGCGTAGTCACCGGATGGGGAGACTTCGGAGATGGGAGTATCGCCATCCTCAGGCGGTGAAAGGCAGATACTGCCACCTTTGCCGGTATTGGAGGGCCTGACCGCCCAATTTTACCACTGGTGCTCCCAGAGTCAGTTGCGGTTCCAGCGTTGTAAGGGGTGCGGGCGGTGGCGACACATACCGCGGGTGGCCTGCCCCCAGTGCGGCTCCCTGGAATGGGAATGGGCCCTCTCCGGGGGGCGAGGCCGTCTTTTCACCTGGACGGTGGTGGCTCGCCCCATGCACCCCGCCTTTGCCCAGGAGGTGCCCTACGTGGTGGCCATCATAGAACTGGAGGAAGGGGTAAGGTTGATCACCCGGCTGGTGGACTGCCCCCCCGAGGCCCTCCAGGTGGGCATGTCCGTGGAGGTCACCTTCGTGGAGGCCGGGGAAGGGGTTATCCTTCCCTTTTTCCGGCCTGCCACTTAGGGTCGGGGCCGGAAGCGCACGGGCATGTGCTTCACCCCATTGATGAAACTAGAGCGGAGCCTCTGCACCGGCCCGGCCAGCTCCATGTCCGGCAACCGACGCAACAGCTCTTCAATCATGAGGCGCAACTCCAGACGGGCCAAGTTAGCCCCCAGGCACTGATGGGGGCCGAAGCCTCCGAACCCCAAATGATCATTGGGGCGACGGCCCACGTCGAACCGGTCGGGCTCCGGGAACACGCTCTCGTCCCGATTGGCGGAGGCGTAGAACAGGATCACCCGATCACCGGGCCGAATGGTGGCATCCCCCAGCCGCACCTCGGTGGTGGCCGTGCGGCGGAAGGCGTTGATGGGCGAGACCCAACGCACCATCTCTTCCACCGCCCAAGGCAAAAGGGAGGGATTTTCCAGGAGACGAGCCTTCTCCTGAGGGTGCTCCAGAAGGGCCAGCATTCCCCCGGCCGTGGCCTGGCGAGTGGTCTCGTTGCCGGCCACGATGAACATGACGAAGTTGGCCAAGAACTCCTCTTCCGTCAAAGGGAAGCCGTCCACCTGGGCATGGGCCATCAAACTCACTAGGTCATCGCGGGGCTCCTCCAGCCTCTTGCGGCGGAGCCAGGCAGCATACTCGATGACCTGCAGAAAGGCCAGGGTGGGGGCCTCGGGGCTGGGAGCGTACTCGGGGTCGTCGCCCCCAATCATACGGTTCGTCCACTCAAAGACCTGATCCCAGTCAGCCTCCGGGATACCCAACACCCCTAAGATCACCCTGATGGGGAGGGGAGCGGCCACCTCTGTCACGAAGTCACATTGACCCAAGGGAGCCACCGCATCCACCACCTCGCGTACCAGGTACCGAACCATAGGCTCCAGCCCCCGCACGGCCTTCATGTTGAACATGCGGTTCAGGAGCCAGCGCAACTTGGTGTGCGGCGGAGGATCCAGGTTGATGAGCATGCGGCGCATGAAATCGATGTGGTCTTCCCCTACCTCGTGGAGGAAGCAGGTACCCACATAGGAGGAGAAGCGCTCGGGATCGCGAGAGACACGTACCACGTCTTCGTAGCGGGTGACAGCCCAGAAGCCGGCGTCTGCCCCAGGCACCCAGCAGACAGGGACCTCCCGCCGCAGATGCCGGAACAGCTCATAGGGGGGGCCCTGAGTGCCGTAGACGTTGGGATCAAGGATAGAGGCCACGTTGTCCGCCATGCGCCTTTCACCGTCCTTTCACTTTGAAGACGCTGTAGACATTCTGCTATGCAGCAGGTAGGGGTGGTCAAGAGGAAGGCACAGGCCAGGGGCACACCCTTGCCCCTGGCCTGTGTTGTCTTCAGGTGTGCGCTACTGGCGCCAAGGGCAGGTCTCGGGCCGGCAGGGATAGCCGGGGACGTTGCCCCGTATGCCCCGACCGTGGCTAGTCTCGTAGTCCACCTGCCCCAGGACCTTGAATCGCTGGGCCCCGGTGTCCCATTGCAGGATGAGGAAGCTCTCGTTAGCCCAGTGATCCTGGGGGCCCATGATGGCCGGGGCGATACACACCGAGCACTGGAAGGACCCGTCGAAGCCCAGCTCGATGGCCCCGATGAGACCTTGGCGGGTGAGGTCCGGCCCCGCCAGCTCTAAGGCCCGCACCAGATACTCCACCACCATGAGGGCCTGGGCCGACAGGAAGGGGTTATAGGGGATGCCCTCCTCCTGGGCGATGGCTTGCAACTTCCGGAAGACCTCCCGTTCCGGGCAGGCAAACTCGCTGCAGAAGAAGCTCACCTGGAAAGTGCCCTCGAATAGCTGGTCGGTGCGGGGGTCGCCGGTGGGCACCCAGCCCCACTGGAAGACGCGCATATCGCTCCCCAGCTCTCGCAGGGTCTTCACCAGGGAAATGGCTTGGACGATGCTCCCGTGGTAGATGACCCAGTCGGCGCGGGAGTTGGCCACCTCCCGGGCGATGGCCGTGAGGTCTACCTGGGTGAACTCATGGGAGATCTCCCCCACCAGCTTCTTCCCCAGCCTGTCCATGGCATAGAGGATGCCCTCCCGCCCAGCCTGACTGGCGGGAAAGTTGGCGTACACCAGGATGGGGCGGGCCTGCGCGTCGATGTCCAACAGGGCATCCACCATAGCTACCCCGCCCAGGATGTCTGGGTTTTGGCCATTGATGTCGTAGGAAGACGTCTCGGGCTCCATGCCAGTGGTGGAGCCGTCGAAGTAGAATAGATAGGGCACCCCCTTTTGCACGTGATACTCGTGCATGCCAGCATGGCCCGCAGAGCCGATGCCGAAGAATAGGGCGAAGACCCTGTCCTGTTCCACCAGGCGCTTGGTCACCTCCGCGGCCAGCGCCGGGTTGCTTTTGTGGTCGTAGGTGATGATCTCGATGCGACGGCCATGGATACCACCGGCCTGGTTGATGCGGTCGATGAGGACGCGCAGGGTCTCCCCCCAGAAGGGCTCGTAGGCGGCCAGAGGGCCGCTCAAGTCAGCGATACGGCCCAGCCGGATCACGCTGTCCGTGACCCCGGTGCGATCTTCTTGGGCAGGGCGCTCCTTAAAGATGGCCAGCCCATCGTCCAGCGCCAGAATCCCCTCCAGACCCCGCACGGGACGAGGGTTGCTGGGGATGCCCGCCGCCCCCGGCCCCAGGCGGGCCCCTGTGGGGGTGGGAGTGGGGATGGGAGTGGGGGCCTCTTCCTCCTCACAGGCCAGAGCCAGAGGGATGACCAAGAGCAAGAGGCCAGCCAGGGCAAGAAAGGCACGAGTCCCCTTCATCGCTAGACCTCCTTTCCCGGGCGCGGCCGGCACACAGGCATGATCTCCGTGGCGAACCAGTACATCCACTCCTCCAGCTCCTCAGGGCGACTGGTGCGGGGAGCGCCCACGATGAGCCCTGTGGCCCCCGCCTCCTGCCAGCGACGGATGGCCTCCAGAAGCTCGTCTCGGGTACGCGGGACCAGGGTGGGCCCCAGCTCCCGGTGAGAATAGTCCTCCACCTGGAAGATGGCGATGGGCACCACCACGTCGAAGGGGCGAGAGCGCTCCCAAAAGGCGGGCTGGGAGCGGATGTACTCCAAGCAGGCAGGCATCTCATGGGGACGTATCAGCCAGGGGATCCAGCCATCGCCCAGAACCGCCGCCCGCCGCATGGCCGAACGGCTGTTCCCCCCCACCCAGATGGGGGGATATGGCTTCTGGACGGGCCGCGGCTCAAAGAGCACGTCCCGAAAGCGCACATACCGGCCCTCAAAGCTGGGGCATTCAGTGGTCCAAAGCTCCCGCATGGCCCGGATGTACTCGTCGGTCATTCGCCCCCGCTCCTGGAAGGGGACGCTCAAGGCCTCGAACTCCCTCTGCATATGGCCCGCCCCTATGCCTACGATGACCCGCCCCCCGGAGAGGAAGTCCAGGGTGGCGATGCTCTTGGCGCAGATGAGGGGATTACGGTAGGGGAGGATCATGACGTAGCTAAGGACCCTGATTCGGGAAGTGGCTCCGGCCACAAAGGCCATGGCCGTCAGGGCCTCCGGATAGCGGGCCCCCATCACCTCTCCCATCTCCTTGGGGATGACGATGTGCTCGGGGAAGGTGATGAAGTCAAAGCCGAGCTCGTCCGCTCGGCGAGCAATACGCACCACCGTACCCACGGGAGCTGTGGACTCCCAGGGACTGGCCACCACCGGGTAAAGGTGCAGCACAGGGAGACCGATGCCGAACTTCATGGCCCCTACCTCTTGAGAACGAGAGCGCTACCGTTGCTTCCTAGGCCCAGGGTCTGGGCCAGGCCTACTTTGGCCCCTGGCACCTGGCGAGGCCCAGCCTGCCCCCGCAGCTGCCAAGTCACCTCGCAAACCTGCCAGATGCCCATGGCCGTGGTCGCCTCCCCAAAGGAAAGGAAACCACCGCTGGGGTTGATAGGCAGCCGCCCGCTGGGGAGGGTCTCGCCCCTCTCCAACAGACGCTCTCCTTCTCCCGGCTGGCAGAAGCCCCACTCCTCGGGAAAGGCCAGCTCGTAATAGACGCTGTTGTCCTGAAGCTCAATGAAGTCGATGTCCCGATGGGAGACCCCGGCCATCTCCATGGCCTTCTGCACCGCCCGGGCCACCTCACTGTGATAGGCGTGCAGGGATCCCACAGCCGTGGCCGAGATGCCTTTGGGTAGGCCATCGCCCAGGACAGCGGTGGAGAGGGCGCAGCCAGCGATCCACACCGGGCGGGAGGTGCGCCTGCGGGCCTCAGGGGCCGAGGCCAGCACCACCGCCGCCGCCCCGTCGCTGATGGCACAGATCTCCAGGAGGTGCAAGGGATAGACCACCATTGGGGAGGAGAGGACGTCCTCCACGCTCACTTCCTTGCGGTAGCGAGCGTAGGGGTTCAGGGCCCCCAAGCGGCGGGCCTTCACCACCACTTGGGCCAGCTGGACCTCGCTAGTGCCGTAATCGTGCATGCGCCGGCGAGTGAGCATGGCCCAGAAGGCAGGACCGGTCATGCCTGCGGCCACGAACTGTAGGAACTGGATGTCCAAGGGATCAGCCTCGTCCCGACTGAGGGGGAGGAAGCCCCGGGGAGGTTTCTCCCCACCTACCACCAGCACCAAGTCGTGGGCGCCGCTGGCCACCAGGTGATAGGCCACGTTCAAGGCGCTACCGCCGGTGGCGCAGGCCGCTACCAGGTTATAGACTGGGACACCGGTGAGCCCCATCTCCGCCACTATCTCGTTACCGTTGAGGCCCCATCCATAGCCGCCCGAGAAGCGGGAGCCCCCGGCCACCACTGCCTCTATCTCCCGCCACCCCACGCCAGCGTCCCCCAAGGCCTCCTCTACCGCCTTCCGACACATCTGCACCAGGGACAGGTGATCGAATCGCCCGAAGGGGTGCACACCGGTGCCGATGATCGCCACTTCCCGCACGGTGTCTACCTCCCCGTAGTGGGCGCGGCCAAGGGCTGGAACTTCCAGGTGACCACCTCGGTACCGTCCGCCTCATGATAGAGGGGAGCGATGACCAGCTCCACCTCCATTCCCGGCCGCAAGACCTCCGGGTCTGCCTCGGTGAGCATGGCTACGATGCGCACCCCTTCCTCCAGGTCGACCATGCCCACCCCGTATGGCTGGAAAGGCTGGTTGAAGCGGGCCGGAGGTGGGGGCTGGAAATACTGGACGGTATAACTCCACAGACGCCCCCTTGGCCCCAACTCCCTTTCCTCTGTGGGGCCCAGGCAAGAGGGGTTCCTACACATGGAGGCCCGAGGAAAGAAGACCATGCCGCACTCCCGACAGCGGGAGGCGATAAGGCGGGGACCTCGATCTGTCTCTCGAAAGACCCCCTCCACAATGGGAACCCGCTTCCTCTCCTCGCTCACCTTGGCCCTCTGAGTCCCTTTAGATGATGACCCCTTCCTGCTTCAGGCGCACCACCTCTTCCCAAGAGTAGCCCAAGGTCTCTACTAAGATCTCTTCCGTATGCTGGCCCAGCTCCGGCCCCAGAGCCCTCACCTCTCCCGGGGTGCGGGAGAGGATGATGGGAAGGCCGATAACCTCCACCTCCTGGTCCACTTCGTGGCAATAGGTGCGGGCGAGATAGCCGTTGGCCCACGCCTGAGGATCCTGGGCCAGGTCAGCCAGGATGGCCACCGAAGCGCAGGGAAGGCCGTGTTGACGCAGGTGGGAGACCCACTCCTCTCGCCCCCTCTGGCTGAAGACCTCGTCCAGAGCCCGGACCAGGTCTTCAGCATTCTCCTGCCGCCCACGCGCAGTAGCGAAGCGAGGGTCCTGCGCCCACTGGGGCCGCTCCAAGGCCCGGCACAGGGCCTGCCACACCTCGTCCCGATTGGGCAGGCATAAGAACAGCCAGCCGTCCTCCGCGGGGAAGACGTTGTCCAAGGGGTTGAGGGGCCGACGACGGGACTGCTGCTCTCGTAGGCGAGGATCGCCGGTGGCCAGATAGGCCTGGAGGGTAGGGGCCCCCAGGTATAGCTGGGCCCCGTAGAGGGAGACCTCCACCAGCTGGCCCTGGCCCGTGTGGCGACGGGCCAAGAGGGCAAGCATGACTCCCAGGGCCAGCAATAGGCCACCCATGGCATCTCCGGAGCCCATGCCCAGATAGATAGGCGGCTGGCCTGGCTCCCCTAGGCGGGCCATGACCCCTACCAAGGCCTGGACGGTGAGGTCAAACGCCGGGCGCTCCCTGGCGCCGTAGCGCCCATACCCCGATGCCAGCCCGTAGACCAGGCGAGGGTTCACCTCCCGTAGCTGGTGGTAGGCCACCCCCCACCGCTCCAAATGCGCAGGATCCAGGTTGGTGATGAAGGCGTCAGAACGGGAAACCAGGCGGTACATGACCTCCCGCCCCTGAGGATGGTTGAGGTTCAGGGCCAGGCTCTTCTTGTTCCGATTGATGACCAGGAAGTACTGGTTCCAGTCGCCTACGGGCACGGCCCGGATGGCTCGCACCCCCCGCGCCGGATCGCCTCCTTGGGGGCGTTCCACATGGATCACCTCTGCCCCATAGTCGGCCAGGAGGCGCCCGGCCACCGGCCCCTGGAACCAGACGGTGAGGTCCACCACCCGCAGGCCTTCCAGGGGTCTTCGGGGCATCAGGGAATCACCCCCCTGTCCCGCAGGGCCTCCACCTCGGCGGCGGGCATGCCCAGAAGTTCCCTCAGCAGGGCCTCCGTGTGCTGGCCCCGAACGGGGGCCAAGCGGTCCAGACGAGCCGGAGTGCCATCCATATAGATGGGGAAGCCCAAGAGGGAGATAAGGCCTAGATGGGGATGATCCAGGTCCAGGATGTAGCCGTTGCGGCGGGCGGCGAGATCCTGGGCGGGGTAGGAGTAATCCTCAACGATGTCCCCGGAGAGCCCTTCCTCCTCCATAACCCGCCGCCAGTGGGCAGCGGGGGCACAAGCAAAGGCCTCGTCCAATATCCTGATGAGCTCCAGCCGATTCACGTCGCATCGCTTCTCGTGGGTATTGAAGCGGGGGTCATGGGGGTCGAGCCCCACCACGGGGGCGAAGCGGGCCCAGTAGCGGTCGGTGTCCGGCATGGTGAGGGTCATCCACCGCCCATCGCTGGTGCGGTAGAAAGTTCCGCTCATGGGATTGCCAGCATCTAGACGGGAGACAGGGCGCAGGAAGCGATCGCTACGCATGGCCAGGTAGGCCTGGACATCGAGGCTGGCCCCGTACATATAGGCGGCGAAAAGGGAGACGTCTACCACCTGGCCCTCCCCACTCTCTTCCCGGTCCCAGAGGGCGATAGCTGTCGCCAGGGCCACCAGCCCCGCCCCGTATATCTGGCCGTGGCCGGCGTAGACAGGAGGCTGGCCCGGCTGAGGAAGGATGGGCATCATGCCAGTGCGGGCGGCGGCCAGCTCGTCCAGGGGTGGAGCCTCAGCCTCGGGCCCAGCAGGACCCAGACCCGAGGCCCGTACATAGACCAAGCGGGGGTTGGCTCGACACGCCGCCTGGGGGTCCAGGCCCAGGGCCTGAAGGTGGGTCATGGGCCAGTCGGTCACTACTGCGTCCACCCGGAGGAAAAGGCGGCGCAGAATGGCAGCCCCTTCCTGTTGCTCCAAATCCAGGGCCAGGCTCAGCTTGTTGCGGTGAGCCAGCTCCCTCAGGTAGTCCCACCGCCCCTGGGGGAGGCCCCACCGCTCCCCCAGATGGGGGCGCTGGTCTTGCAGGGGCTCCACTTTGATGACCTGGGCCCCGAAATCGGCCAGGAACGCCGTCCCCAGGCCAGGCCAGAGCTCGTCGGCCAGCTCCAGGACGGTGAAGTGGGGGATGGCGGTGGTCATGGCCTAGCCCTACGCCAAATCCTCGCGGGCCCAGGCGTCGATGACCTCCTGGGTGCGGTCTACAGGTTCCACCTGGTAGGGCAAGGGCTCCCCCAGCCACTCTTCGTAAAAGGCGTCCAGGTCGGGCAGGAACTCGAAGTCTGGCGGACATCCCCTAGGTACGGCCTCCACCTCCAGTTGGGCCCCACAGCCAGGGCAATAGTACTCCCTCAGCTGAACCCAGGAGGGGTCGGGGAGCTCGCGGCCGCGATAGATCTCCCCCAGCTTCTCCTCGTCATCCCGAACGTAGACCAGGGCGTGCAATTTCCAGTTCACCCGATAATCGCCGAATTCATGGCCGCAACGGCACTTAACGATGCGCTCCCTCCCCTTTTCCACAATGAACAGGTAGGGGGTGAGGGGGAGCAGGATGCGCTCCGGCCAGGGTACGCGGCTCTGGAGGATCTGGATCCACTTCCGGAATCGGTCGGGGTCCCTGGGGGAGCGCATTATCTCCTGGACGCGGGGCCAGGGCAGGCGCCCGTCAATGAGTTTCTCCAGCTCGCTGATGTCTAAGTCGGACATGGCCCTCCCTCCTCAGAGGGTGAAGTCTTCCGGGAGCTTCCAGAACTGGCGGATCTCCTGGGCATAGTCAGGGGAGAGCTGCATAGAGCTACGCCACATGTCTAAGACGGCCTGGGCCATGTTCTCCCGGGCCAGGATCTTCTCCCTCTCCTTGCGCCACCACTCCCGGAAAGGCACGCCGCGGGCCTTGCGGGCTTCCCGCATCTCCTGACGGCGGCGATGGGTGGCTTGCATGTCCACCACCCACTCCTTTCCCTGGGGGTCATGGGAGGCCACCACCCCATAGATGTCGCGGGCCACCCACGCGCGAGTCCACCCATAGTCCAGATCCCGCTTCACCAGCTCCGGGTCGCGGTCCAAGGGGTCGCCCATGGCCTGGGCCCCAGAGATGGGGTGAACGATCAGGTCGTATTCGTGCATGAGCTCAGGGGTCACGAAGGGAGCCACGGCATTGGTCTCTAAGATGCGGGCCTGGATTCGCTGGGCCAGCTCGGGGTTCTCGCTGTCTCCCCGCTCGTGCACCAGGGGCTTCTTCTGCTCGATGAGCTCCCTCACGTTGGTATCGATGGCGTAGCTACCGCGGTCGGGCCACGCGGGGTAAGCCCCGAACATCCCGTGGTTGGGGAGGATCTTGCTGCGCATACCGGCGCAACCACACTGGTACTCGATGCCGGGGGTGTTCTTGACCATCCACACGGCGGTGTGGCCCAGGCCACCCCGATAGCGGCCGTATCCCCCGGAGTCGGGTTCCACATTACGGCCCAGGTAGAGAATGGGATAGTAGAGCTCGGTGACCTCGGCGTTGCCGAAGTCGGCGTTAGGGGTGTAAATACACCAGGCGCTGGTCTCCCCGTCGCCGATGGCCCGGGCCGGCCCCCCGTTGCTGGCCTGCTCCAAGGTGAGGCCTGCGGCATAGATGCCGTACTGGTTGTAGCCCGAGAACTCGGCGGTGAGGGTGGTGGCTGCCCCCGCCGCCACCTCCTCTACGTAGCCCCGAGCATAATACAGACGCCCTATAGCCTCATAAAGGGAACTGAGCCACATGACGGCCGGCGCCCACCCCACGCCGGTAGCGGCGAAGTAGTTGGCGGGGTAAGGGTTGCACCAAGAGCCGGGCGGGGGTTCCTCCAGCTCCCAGGCGGCCACGATCCCCCAGTTGAACATCTCGAACCCCACCATGTGGGAGAAGGCGTTCATGATGGCCGAGCGCATGGCCTGGGGGGTGAGGTTCTGGCCGAAGGGGACCCAGCTGCTGGCCCCTCGCACCGAGAAGCGCACCCGGCCATCGCGATCCACCCACATCTCCAGGGGCAAGTTGAAGAGGACGTCCACATTCTGGTGGGGGAGTATGACCCGCTTGCCCCGCATGGCCAGGTCTTTGAAGTTGGACTTGCGCACCCTCCCCGGCACCATCTGACTGCGCACCCTGGCTACGGCATAACGGCGCCCGTCCTCCACATACTCCTGGAGCACGTCCCGCATGTAGGCCAGGCCGTACTTCTGCACCAGCTCCAAGAACTTCTCCCGGATGGTGAGGCAACCCGCCAGGCGACCGCGGGCGTCTCCCAGCACCCAATCGGGGATGCGGGTACGGGAACGCACCCTCTTCTCGTACCAAGGGTAATACTCATCGTTCTCCCCCACCCGCTCCAAGGCGAAGGAGATGCCATCAGTGAAGGCATCGGGGTTCAGAAAGCCGATGGAGCCAGGCAGGACGAACCCAGCGTCCATGACGTGGCTCACCGCTGAGGCCCAGGCGATAAGCTCGCCCTCATAAAAGATGGGCACCAAAGTCTGGAAGTCGGGCCCGTGGATGCCCCCGAAGTGGGAGTCGTTGTTCTCAAAGATGTCCCCAGGGCGGATGCCGGGGTTCTCCTCGTACCCTTGCTGGATAAGGTTCTGGATGAGCATGCTCAACAGGCCGGGGTGAGAGATGATCCCCCGTGAGGAGCACACCACCTCTCCCGTAGGGAGGTGGAGGCACCACACAGCGTCCCCGCCCTCCACGGCGATGGGGGAGGCGGAGACCCGGCACCCCACGGCCCAGCCGGTATTGACTATGTTCAGGAGCTGGTGCCACACGGCCTCGTAGCGCCCGGGGTCTTCCCTCTTGCGGCGCAGCTCCCGCAAGCCGAAGAGATGCCCGCTCTCCCGGAATAGGGCCTCGTTACGCTCCAGCTGTTCCCTAAGGGCCATGCCCCTTATGGCTCCGCTCATGTTCCCCTCCTGGCTCTTACGCCCTGTCAAGCCAGTAGACCTCATATTCGTCGATGCGCACCCGCCACCCCTCGGGCACGAACAGGGTAGTGCTAGGGGCCTCGATCACCGCCAGACCCTGGATCACGTTGCCAGGGCGCAGTTCGGACATTTCGTAGATGTTCGCCTCCTGCCACCGGCCCCGGTGGTAAACGGGCCGCCGCTCCTTCAGGGCTTGAGGCCGTGGCTGGGGGCCCTCTAGCTCGTGGCGCACCAGGGCCGGCTTAGGGGTGTCTACCTGGGCGATGACTGCCACCTCCGACACCAGATAGGTAGGGTAGGGAGGACGCCCGGCCAGGGTGTACATACGGGTGAACAGCTCCTCGAACCGAGCGATGATGCCGTCCACATGGGCTGGGGAGCCCAGGCGCGGAGAGGGCGACTCTACCTCCACATCAAACAGGTGGCCGTAGTAGCGGATGTAGGCGATGTGACGAAAGCGGATGGACTCCCGCGGAAAGCCCTCCCCTAAGAGCTCGGCCAAGAGCTCCTTCTCCAGCTCTTCCCACACGGCGCTCACCATCTGACCGGCCTGGGCCTTCTCCGCCTCCCCCGCTCCGTAGGGTATTAGGGCAGAGATGCTGCGATGGCGGCGATGGGCGTAGTCCATGCAAGCGCAACCCCAGGCGGAGAAGGCCGCCGCCCACGGCACGGTAGCTATTCCCTTCCAGGGGTAGTCGCCGGCATATCCTGCCAGATGCATAGGCCCCGCACCTCCGTAGCCTAGGAGCACGTAGTCGCGGGGGTCGTAGCCCAGCATCACCGTGCGCACCAGGTGCTCCCGCATGATGATGTTGATGAGATCCACGCAGGCCTCGGCGGCGGCGTAGATGTCTAGTCCCAGGAGACGAGCCACCTTCTCTTCGAACACCTCCATGGCCAGCTCTTTATAGACCTTGACTCTCCCCCCCAGGTAGTAGTGGGGGTTCAGGATGCCCAGGATGAGGTCGCAATCACCCACGGTGGGGGTGAGGTTGCCCATGTTGTAGAACACAGGGCCCGGATGCCCACCGGCGCTGTCAGGCCCCATACGGATGCGCCTGGTGTCCGGATCCACTCGGATATAGGTACCGGTGCCAGCGCCGATGGACCGGACGTCGATCATGGGCACGTTGACATACATCTGCTGGAAGGGAGGCTCGCGGTTGATAGGGAGGACGCCCGCGGTGATGCAGGCCACGTCGAAGCTGGTACCCCCCATATCAGAGCAAACCAAGTTCTCCAGACCCAGGGTGCGGGCCAGATGATAGGCCCCCATAACTCCGCCCACAGGACCCGAGACGATGGTCTCGAACAGCCGCTCGTAGCGGATATTGGTGACCCCTCCATAGGAGAGGACGGTGCGCAGGGCGCGGGGATGCCCCAGCTTCCTAAGCCTCTCCTCCACCCGAAAGAGCTGCTGGCGAGCCGGTTCAGCGGCATAGGCCTGAAGGACGGCAGCGTTAGCCCGCGATACCTCTCGCACCACCGGCGACACCTGGGAGGAGGCCACGATGGGGATCTCCTTCCCCGCACGGGCCACCACCTCCCGCGCCAGTTGGGCAGCCTGCAACTCGTGCACCGGGTTCACGTGGGACTGGAGGAAGACGATGGCCAAGGCCTCAATGCCTTCGGCCAAGAGCTCCTCCACCGCCTGCACCACCTCGTGCTCGTATAGAGGGATAACCACCTGGCCAAACATGTCGATGCGCTCGGTTACCCCCCGGGTAAGGCGCCTCTCCACCAGGGGTGGGCGGTGCTTGCGGTAAAGCATGTGACTGATCTCCGCCCAGTCGAAGCCGATGAAGGTCTGGGAGCCCCGCCCCTGTACCAAGATGTCTTCGAATCCCCTAGTCACCAGAAGACCAGTGCGCAGGCCAGACAAGTTGATAACTGTGTTCAGCATGCTGGTGCCGGCGTAGATGGCCCCCTCGGCCTCCGAGCAGATGCGGCGTCCATCCTGATCCAGATTCAGATCCCAGTAGCTAATGGCATCAGCCAGGGACTCTACGAATCCCTGGCTTTCGTCGAATGGAGTGGTGGGCGCCTTGCCGATGACGAAGTTCCCTGAGGCGTCCACTACGATGACGTCGGTCATAGTGCCACCGGCGTCGCAGGCCACCAGATAACCAGCCATGAGTACCCCCTTCGTGCCGCTGGGCTCTCCGGGCCCTTGCCCAGGGTCAAGACCTCATCAGAATTTAACAGGCGATGCATTCCCTCTCAAGGAAAGGGGCATCGTGGCAGAGGCTAGGAAAGGGGGTCCCGGGGGGCCACGGTGGCCCCCGGCCCTTGCTAGCCTTACTCCCGCCAGGGGCACTGCGCGGGCCGGCACTCGTAGCCCTCCACGTTGCCCCGGATGCCTCGGCCCTGGCTGGTCTCGAAGCTGGTGATGGGCAGGATCTGCTCCCACCTCAGGGTGTCGTGGTCCCACCGCCGGTAGTCTGAATACTCGAAGCTCCAGTGGTCATAGGGGCTGAGAATGGTGGGGCCGAGGCAGAGGGAGCAGGTCCAGGAACCGTCGAAGCCCAGCTCGATGGCCTCAATAAGCCCCTGGCGGGTGAGGTCCGGCCCGGCCAGCAGCAAGGCCCGCACCAGGTGCTCAAAGCTGCGATAGGCGATGCCCGTGAGGATGTCGTGGAAGGGGATCCCCTCCTCCTGGGCTATGGCCTTGAGGGCCAAAAGGGTCTTGTCGTCGGGGTGGCTGAGGAGGGTCTTGGCCTGACCGCTGTGAGCCACCCCGTCCAGGAGCTTGCCCATGTCCCCCCGATCGGGAAGGGCTCCCCGCTGGTAGATGGGTACGTTGGCCCCCAGCTCCTTGACCGCCCGCACGGTGGACAGGGCAGTGGTGAACGTCCCGTAGAAGGCCAGGGCATCGGGGTTGGTGGCCAGGGCCTGGCGGACGAAGGGGGTCATGTCCGTGGCCGTCACGTCGAACCCGATCTCAGCCACGATGGTTCCCCCGCGGGCCTTAACGATGGACCGGAAGGCCTGGATATATTCCGCCCCCAGAGGGTCGTGCTGGTAAATGACCGCTACCCTGCCCCTCGGATGCTCGGCCATAATGGCCTCGGCAGTCACAATGCCCTCCAACATGTCGGCCACAATGCCCGGGAACACGTTGCGGGCGGTGGTCACCGGCTCCAGCCCTTGCGTCGAGCCATCGAACACCCACAGGTCAGGGACTCCCTTCGCCGTCAGGTACTCGCGCACCGCCTGGTGAGGGGCGTTGCCCACCCCCATGAATACGGCGAACACCTGGTCTTTCTCCACCAACTCCCGCACTACCTGCACGGTGACCGCCGGGTTGTATTGATCGTCGCGGGTGATGAGCTCCAAACGGCGGCCATGAATGCCCCCGGCCTCGTTCACCCGCCGGATGAGGGCCTGGAGCGTAGGCTCCCAGATGGACTCGTAGATGGAGATGAGAGGGCTGGAGGCCCCGGCCCACCGCCCCAGTTTGATGGAGGTGTCCGTGACCCCGGTGCGGTCTTCCTGGGCAGGGCGCTCCTTGAAGATGGCCAGCCCGTTGTCCAGCACCAGAATCCCCTCCAGCCCCCGCACGGGACGAGGGTTGCTGGGGATGCCCGCCGCCCCCGGCCCCAGGCGGGCCCCTGTGGGGGTGGGAGTGGGGATGGGAGTGGGGGCCTCTTCCTCCTCGCAGGCCAGAGCCAAGGGCACGAGAGCCCCCAACAGGACCACCATGGCCGCCAAGACAAGCCGCCTGTGCCACATGACGCTACCTCCGCGTGTGACCTGTAATCCCTCCTTGAACAGCCAGATTCTGGAGGGCGGATGAGGGAGGCGTCAATGCTGAGGAGAGACCTCGCCCTCGTGAGGGTTGCCGCTGGCGCTGGGCGCCGGGGCCCTTGCGGCCTCCTGTGCGGGGATAGCCATCACGGCCTGAGTGATAGCCCGTAGGTCCTGCCAGGATAGGCGCTGTAAGTACATGAGAAGCCCCGCCACCCCATAGGGCATGAACAGGACCGCCACGATGAGAAAGGCCCCGGCGATGGCCCCCCGCAGAGCCACCAGCTCCAAGAGATTTTCGGTGGCCAGACGGGCTAGGGCAGTGAAGGTCACTCCCCCAGCCAAAGCCAGCACCACCCGCAAGGCCAGAACCACTACGGGGATCGCCGCCCCCAGGGCCCCAGCCAGCCGCCACGTCCAGCGCCGCCCCACGGGATGGGCGAACAGGAAAGCCCCCATCGCCAAGGCCCCCCAGAGGAGGAGCCAGAGGTTAGACCCGGCCTCCGTCTGGCTGGCCAGCGTCTCCAGCCCCTCTCGGTAGAGGTAAACGAGGATAAAGGCCCCCAAAAGGGAGCCGGTAATGGAAGCCAGCCCTCCCAAGATAACCCCCACCAGCAACTCGATGGCCAGGAGCAGAGTAAAGGTCTCGGGCGACAGGAAGCGGTTGCCGATGAGGAACAGGAGCGCGCCAGCCACCCCAGCGTATCCGGCACTGATGACAAAGGCGATGACCTTGGCCCGCCGCACGTTGACACCCATTACCGCCGCCGCCAGCTCGTCCTCCCGCACAGCCTTAAAGGCGCGGCCCAGGCCGGAGTTGATCAGGTTGTAGGCCAAGGCCACCCCTATGACCAAGCAGAAGAGGGTGAGGTAGTAATACCAGCGGGTCTCGGTGAGCCAGCCCCAGTCCACGGGAGGCATATAGGTGTGCTGGAAGAGGTTAATCCCCATCGTGCCCCCCGTCCACTGCCGCAACTCCTGAAGCTTGATAAGGGGGGCAAACACCACCGCCAGAGCCAAGGTGGCGATGGCCAGATAGGGTCCCCTCAGGTTCACCCCCGCCATCCCTATGATCAGCCCTGCCAGCATGGTCACCCCCACCCCCAGGGCTACGGCCGCCACGAAGGGGATATCCCACTCCCGCAGGGCCACCGCCGTCCCGTAGGCCCCCATCCCCATGAACGCCGAATGCCCTATCGACGGCTGGCCGGTGTAGCCAGTGAGGATGTTCAGACCTAGGACGGCCAAGGCCGTATAGCCAGCGGTGGCCAGCTGTGAGAGGCGATAGTCGCCCGAGACGATGACCGGCATGGCCAGGGCCAGCCCCATCAGGGCCAGGGGCCAGGCCCACCGCTCCAGGCCCGGCCTCACAGCCCCCACGGCCCACGCCCCTACCCCCACCGCCCCCCCGATAGCTATCCCCCGAGGCCCCCCAGCCAGGAACCCCACGAACAGGGCCACGAAGGCGATGGCCAAGACATCGAAGGGCCGCGCCCGGCCCATCACCGCCACCCGCCTCACACCCGCTCTATGGTCGAACGGCCGAAGAGGCCCCGCGGCCGCACCAACAGCACCAAGATGAGCGCCACCATTGTCACGATGTCACGGTACTGGTTGGCATCGGCGATGCTGAAGGGAAGGCGCAGCAAGTCTACCACCTCGTCCAGATAGGCCCCCGTGAGGCTTTGTATCAGCCCCACCGCTATACCCCCCACCATGGCCCCCGGCACGCTGTCCAGGCCCCCCAGCACCGCGGCGGTGAAGCTGAACATGAGCAGGAAGAACATCATGCCTGGATAGAGGACCACGATGGGGGCCACCAACATGCCGGCCACTGCCCCCTGGGCTGCCGCCAGCCCCCACCCCAGAGCCAGCATGTGGCGGGTGGGTACCCCCATCAGCTCCGCCGCCGTGCGGTCGATAGCCGTGGCCCTCAGGGCCAGGCCCAGCTTGGTGTGTTGCATCAGCAGGTAGATGAGAGCCATGACGCTCACCGAGACCAAGAACACCAGCAGGTTGTGGCGGGGGATGGTCACCCCTCCCAGCTCGATGGGGGGGCCGGCCCAAGGCTGAGGGAAGGAGTAGGGCTGGGGACCATAAACTGCCCCACTGAGGGAGTTAAAGACCATGAAAAGACCCAAGCCCACCAAGAAGGCCGCCTGAGGCTGATCCTCCACCCAGCGGATGAGGCCCCGCTCCAGGGCCACGCCGATGACAAAGGCCACGGCGATGGTCACCACGAAGCCCCCCCAGTAGGGCAGGAGGACCATCAAGGACCAGGCCAGGTAGGTGGTGAAGGTGGCCATCTCGCCCTGAGCGAAGTTGAGCATGTTGGTGCACCGGAAGATGAGGACCAGGGTCAGGGCGATCACGCTATATAGGCTCCCGGTCATGATCCCGGTGACCACCTGCTCTATGAACTGCTCCATGGCCCCTCCTCACTGGCCCAGATAGATGCGTCGCACCTCTTCGTCCTCCTTAAGGATCCCGGCGGGGCCGGCCATGACTACCTGTCCCACCTCCAGCACATAGGCATAGTGGGCCACCTCCAGGGCCACGGCCGCGTTCTGCTCCACCACCAGGATGGTGGTGCCCTCCTCCCGGTTGAGGCGCGAGATGACCTCGTACAGCTCCTCCACCAGAGTGGGGGCCAGGCCCAGAGAGGGCTCGTCCAAGAGCATGAGCTGGGCCCGGGCCATGAGGGCCCGCCCTATGGCCAGCATCTGCTGCTCCCCTCCAGAGAGGGTGCCCGCCCTCTGCCTTCGCCTCTCCCCCAGGCGGGGAAAGTAGCCATAGACGCGCTCCAGGTCGGCCTTCACCTCTTGCCCCCAAGGGCGGCTATAGGCCCCCAGCATCAGGTTCTCCTCCACCGTCAGCTCCCCGAAGATGTGGCGGCCCTCGGGGACATGCACCACTCCTCGCCGCACCAGCTCGCTGGGGGGCAGGCCAGTGACGTTTTCGTCCTTATACAGGACCGCCCCCTGCAGGGGCCGTAACATGCCCGAGACCACCCGCAGGACGCTGGTCTTGCCTGCCCCGTTGGCTCCCAAAAGGGCCACCACCGAGCCGGTAGGCACCTCCAGGCTCACCCCATGGAGGGCCTTCACCAGGCCGTAGGCGGCATGGACGTCCTTCACCTTCAACATGACCCCCTCCAGCCGGCCCCCTTCCGCCCCAGGTAGGCCTCGATGACCTGGGGATGGTGGGCGATCTCCGCCGGCGGCCCCTGGGCAATTTTCTCCCCAAAGTTCAACACGCAAATGTCTTGGCATAGGCCCATGATGAGCTGCATGTGATGGTCAACCACCACCAGGGTCACCTGCCAATCCTGGCTCAGGCGCAGGAGGATGGAGTGCAGCTGGGTCACCTCCTCGTGGTTAAGCCCCCCCGCTGGCTCATCCAACAGGAGCAGCCGGGGGGCGCACATGAGGGCCCGGGCCAGGGAGACCCGCTTCTGGAGGGGGAAGGGAAGCTCTCCGGCCATGCGCTGGGCCAGAGGCCCCAGGCCCAGGTACTCAATGACCTCCCACGCCCGTCGCAGCGCCTGCCTTTCCCGTCGGGCCAGGGAGGGCCACCTCAGCATGGCCGTCAGGGATGAGGGACGCACTAGGGCGTGAGCCCCCACCAGCACGTTCTCCAGGACGGTCATGTTCCGGAACACATTGGCATGCTGGAAGGTGCGGGCAATGCCCAGGCTCGGCAGATGATAGGCCCGATAGCGCAGGAGATCGTGGCCGTCGAAGGTGATGGAGCCCCGGTCAGGGTCGATGACGCGGCAGATGCAGTTGAGGAGGGTGGTCTTGCCCGCCCCGTTGGGGCCGACGAGGCCGAAGATAGTCCCCTCCGGCACCTCCAGGGTTACCCCCTGAAGGGCCACGGTGCCCCCGAAGGCCCGCCAAAGGCCGTGCACCTCGAGGAGGGCCATCTTCTCACCGCCCCTTGAATCGCGGCTCCCGCCGCTCTAAGAAGGCGCGAGGCCCCTCCCTGGCATCCTCGGAGCGCATGACCCGCTCCGCGAGCAAGGTCTCCACCACAAAAGCCCTCTCCAGGTCCAGGGAGCGGACAGCGATCTCCTTGGCCGTCTGCACGGCCAGGGGGCCTAGGCGGGAGATCTCCTGGGCCCAGCGCAGGGCCGTGGGCATGAGCTCGGCCAGGGGTACTACTTGGTTCACCAGCCCCACCTGCAGGGCACGGTGGGCATCGATAGGCCGCGCGGCGAGAAGCATCTCCATGGCTACCGCCCAGGGCACCTGCCGCACCAGCCGCACATGGGCCCCGCCGGCGGGCACGATGCCCCACCGCACCTCCCCCAGGTAGAAGGTAGCGTGCTCAGCGGCGATGCGCAGGTCGCTCCCCAGCAGGATCTCCATGCCCCCTGCCACGCACAGGCCGTTGACGGCGCAGATGATGGGCTTGAAAACGTCGCTGAACATCCGCTTGGTGGGGTCCCAGCTCACGGGCCGGTCGCTGGCGGTGAGCTTGGGGATGGCCTCCTCCAGGTCGGCGCCGCTGGAGAAGGCCCGGTCTCCGGCCCCGGTAATGATGGCCACCCGTAGCTGGGGATCGCGCTGGAAATCGTGCATGCACCACTCCAGGGCATCGAACATCTCCAGAGTGCAAGCATTGAGCTTTTCTGGGCGGTTGATGGTGACGATGGCGATATGATCCTGCTTCTCATACAGGATGGTGGACGGCAGCTCCATCTGATCCCCCTCGCCCGATCTCCTCAGGCCCTCCCTACCCTCTTGATGGGCTCGATCTTGGTAAGACGGGCCAAGTTGAGGCCCAAGATCTTGGCCCTGATCTCATCGGTGATCTCCGGGTAGCCGTAGCGCTCCCGCAGCTCCTCCGGGATCTGGAAGTTGCGTATGTAGTCCACGATGCGCTTCATCTCGTCGAAGGGCAGATCCAGGCCCATGACGATCTTGTCGGGGCCAGCCCACATGAGGGCCTCCCCGATGAGGTGGTAGCCCTTATAAGGGGCACGGGCGAACCACCCCACGATGCCAGAGATGCTTATGTACAAATTCTGGTGCTTGGCGGCCAAGGCGAAGAGCTCTTCATGGTACGGCCAACCCATGTGATAGGCGATGACTTTGAGGTCGGGGAAGTCCAGCATCACGTCGTCCAGGAGGGCGGGGTGAGTGTAGCGGTTGGGCTGGGGCCAGGTGTAGGCGGCACCGGTATGGACGGTGAGGGGGATGTCTAGCTCGCAGGCCTTCTCGTAGAAGGGCCACATGGCCCGGTCGTTGAGGGGGCCATCCTCGCAGGCGTAAATCTTGCACAGGCGGGCATCGTGATTCTTGACCAGGTATTCCAGCTCCCAGATGGCGTGCTTGACCCCCCGCCGCAGTATGGGCCCCACATTGCACTCCAGATACATGCGCCCCTTGTAGGGCTCGATCTCCCGGATGATGAAGGCGTTGGTGGACATGGGCTGGGTATAGCCGGAGACGTCCAACATCACTTCCCGCAGACAGAAGGCCACGTCCACCCCGGCCTCGTCCATGTGCTTGATGAGCTCGCTAGCCTTGGGGATGGGTATCCCCCCTTGGAGGAGGCTACGGCCAGACCAGACTCTCATCACCCCCTCCACGCTCTGCCACCAGCGCTGGAAATCGGGGAAATAGGCGATGTGATAGAGATCCTCGGGGTCCAGCATATGGCACTCGCTGAGAGCCACAAAGTAGTCCTGTTGCGCCATGATGCCCTCCTTCCTTGCGGCGTGGTATAGCCCTAGGGGGCCCAGGGCCCCGACCCCGCCATTATGGCCCGCCACACCCGTTCGGGAGTAGCGGGCACCTCCGTCACCTTGGCCCCTAAGGGAGAAAGGGCATCGTTAATGGCGCAGATGATGGCCGCCGGGGCGGAGATCATGGGCCCCTCCCCCATGCCCTTCACCCCCAGGGGGGTAAAGGGAGATGGGGTCACCAGGGCATCCTGTTCCACCCGCGGCACCTCGTGAGCAGTGGGGAGGAGATAGTCCATAAAGGTGGTGGTGAGGAGCTGGCCCTCTTGATCGTAGACGTATTCCTCCAGAAGGGCGGCTCCGATGCCCTGGGCCACCCCCCCGCAGACCATCCCCTCCACGGTAGCTGGGTTGAGGCGGGTGCCGCAGTCGTCCACCACCCAGTAGCGGAGGACCTGCACCTTGCCCGTTTCAGGGTCCACCTCCACCAAAGCCAGGTGACAAGCGCCGGCGGCCGTAAGGTAGCTCTTGGCCCGTCCCTGCTCGTCGGGTGGCTGGCGCCCGGGGGCCACCCATACATAGGTGGCCTGAGGGTCGAGATCCATGTCCGGGGGAAAGAGGTCGGCCCGGGTGAGCATGGCTCCCACCACCATGGGCCAAGGTATCTGGCGCTGCGGATCGTCCCTGACCCGCAGCATGCCGTCCATGAGCTCCACCTTTTCCCTGGGGGCAGCCAGCAGGTAGGCGGCAGCGGCCTCCAGCTTTTCCCGCAACTTCTCCGCTGCTCCCAGGACGGCCCCGCTGAGGGCCACCGACAGCCGACTGCCACCCGGGCCAAAGGCCACAGGGCCGGAGAGGGTATCGGTGGCAGACACCTGCACCCTGTCCAGATCCACCCGGAAGTAGTCGGCCATCAGCTGGGCCACAAAGGTGTACTGGCCCTGGCCCTCCAGGGGGAAGCCCACGGTGACCCGCACATTGCCAAAGGGGTCCAAGGCCACCGTGGCCCCCTCAGGAACCGATGTGCCCCCAGGGAAGCCCACCAAGGAGTAGATGTTCCAGCTGAAGGCCCCCGGCTCCACGGTGCTCACCAGCCCCAGGCCCAGCAACTTGCCTTGCCGGCGGGCCTCCTCCTGCTGCCGCCTCAGAGCCCAATAATCGGACAGGGCCAGCAGGCGGTCGAGAAGGCCGTGATAGTCGCCGCTGTCGTACTCATTGCCGCTGGGGATGATGTAGGGAAAGCGGTCCTTGGGGATGAAGTTGCGGCGGCGCATCTCCGCCGGGTCTAGGCCCAGCTGGCGAGCGGCGGCGTCTACCAGGTATTCCAGGACCACGAAGTGGGGCGGGGGGCCCATCCCCCGATAGGCCGACTGGGGGTTCTTGTTGGTGGCCACCAGGGTCACCTCATACTCGGCCACGGGGATGGTATAGGGCCCGGTGAACACGGCCAGAGGCTTTATAGCGCTCATAGCACCCGAGCCCTCGCCACTGGCCCCCAGGTCGTCTATCATGGACACCCGCAGGCCCATGATGGTGCCGTCCTTCCGCACGGCCAGGGAGGCCTCGTAATAGCGGTCCCAGGCCTGGCCTCCTCCCGCCATGAGATATTCGGCCCTGTCCTCCACCCACTTCACTGGGCGTCCCCCGGCCTTGCGAGAGAGGAGGGCACAGATGAGGGGCCCGCGGGCGTTGCCCTTGCCCCCAAAGCTGCCTCCGTGGGGCATGCCCATGACCTTCACCCGATGAGAGGGGATGCCCAGGCCCAGGGCCAGGGCCAGGGCCGCAAACCCCGGCACCTGGAAGCTACCCCAGCAGGTGAGAGTGCCATCGGCAGGGTCCCATTGGGCCACCACGCCGAAGGTTTCCAGGGGGTTGGCCCCTAGCCGGTGCCAGCGGAACTTTTCGCTCACCACCAGGTCGGCCTGGCGGAAGGCCTCCTCCACGTCTCCCCAGGTGAAGCGGCGGTGGTAGATGACGTTGGTCGCCTTGTCCTCCCATACTAGGGGGGCATCTTCGGCCAAGGCCTGGCGGGCATCGGTCACCGGCGGCAAGGGTTCGTATTCCACCTCTATGAGTTCCAGGGCATCTTCGGCCACATAGCGGCTGGTGGCAGCCACGGCGGCCACCGGTTCCCCCACAAACCGCGCCTTGTCCACTGCCAGGCAATAACCTCCCCAGCCGGGGGGCACCCCCCCCAGGGGGCGCGTCCATTTCTGGGCGTCTTCCCCGGTGACCACCGCCACCACCCCCGGCAACTCCAGGGCCCGGCGGACGTCGATGCTCTTGATGCGGGCATGGGCATAAGGGCTACGGAGGATGGCGCAGTGGAGGAGCCCGGGCATGTCCAGGTCGTCGGTGAACCGGCACTGGCCCCGCAAGAGGGGAGAGTCCTCGACCCGCCGTACGGGCCGACCGATGTAGCGGGTCTCGCTTACCGGCAGCTCCTGCAGGGAACGAGGGATCCGCACCATGGCCCAGCCCTCCTCAGCTCCCCTCATCCCGCATCAGGCGCGCCGCCAGCCGCGCCGCCTCCAGGATGGGGGAATAGCCAGTGCACCGACACAGGACACCCCCCACCACCTCCCGGATCTCCGCCTCCGAGGGCTCTGGGTTCTCAGATAAGAGCTCATAGATAGACATGAGAAACCCCGGGGTGCAGAAGCCGCACTGCAGGGCATGGGCCTCAGCGAAGGCCTTCTGTATGGGGTGCAGATCCTCTCTCCCGGCGGTGAGCCCCTCCACCGTCATCACCTCCGCCCCCTGGGCCTGCACGGCGAGGGTGAGGCAGGAGCGGACGGCGCGCCCGTTGAGGAGGACGGTACAGGCGCCGCACACCCCGTGCTCACACCCCACGTGGGTGCCAGTGAGGCCCAGGTGATGGCGCAGGAAGTCGGCCAAGGTGAGACGGGCCTCCACTGTGGCCTCGTAAGGGGTGCCGTTAACCGTGAGGCGGATACGGTGTAGGTCCTCCATCTCCTCCCTCCCAGGCTCAGGACAAGGCCTCCTTAAGGCCGGCGGCCTGCGCGAGGGCCCGGGAGGCCATCACCCGAGCCAAGTGACGACGGTAATCCAGGGAGGCATGAACATCGGACAGGCTCACCTCCACCTCCTGCGCCGCCCGCTGGGCAGTGGCCTGCAGGAGCTGGAGAGAGGGCCTCTCGCCCAGCAGGGAAGCCGCCGCCTCGGGGGCCCTCTGGGGAGTCCCGGCCAGACCGAACAGGGTGAGGCAGGCCTGAGAAACGTGCCCGTCTGGCTCCCGGCCCAGCAGAGCCACCGCACCACAGAGGGCGAAATCGCCATGACGGCGGGCGAACTCCGCTATTCCCCAGCCAGTGCCCGGCGGGGGCAAAGGGAAGCGAACCTCCACCAACATCTCGTCGGGGCCCAGGGCGGTGGTCATGTATCCCAAGAAGAACTGGGAGGCGGGCACCTCTCGCATCCCGGCCGGCCCCCGCACGGCCATGACCGCTTCCAGGGCCACAGCCACCGCCGGATACTCGGCGGCCGGGAAGGCGTGAGCTAACGATCCCCCCACCGTTCCCCGGTTGCGGATCTGGGGATGAGCGATGAAAAGGGTGGCCTGCTGCAGGAGGGGGAGGTGCTGCCGCACCAGCTCCGAGCGCTCCACCGTCCGCTGCCGCGTGAGGGCCCCCACCGCCAGCCAGCCGTCCTCCAGCCGCACGTAGTCCAAGGCGGGGATGAGGTTTATGTCTACCAGAACCTGGGGGCGGGCCAGCCGTATGTTGAGCATGGGGAGGAGACTCTGGCCCCCGGCCAAAAGACGGGCCTCCTCACCATGCCTCTGCAAGAGGTCCAGGGCCTCGTCTATGGACCGGGCAGCCACATACCGGAAGGGAGGAGGCTTCATCCCTCTCGCTCCTTAGGGGGTCGCCGCTCCCCCTTATGTTGAAGCTGCGGACCCCCTGTGGCAAGGCCTCAGGCCACCACCCCTTCTTCCCGCAAGCGCTCGATCTCCTCCCGAGAATATCCGTGCTCGGCCAGAACCTCATCGGTGTGCTGGCCAGGGGCCAGCGCCCATCTGCGCACCGAGGGGCGGCGCCCGTCCAGGTGCCACAGGGAGCCGCAGACCCGCACCTGGCCCCGCAGGGGATGGGACACCTCCCACACCATGCCTCGTTGCCGCAGCTGGGGGTCTTCCACCGCCTCAGCTATGGAGTGGACGGGCGAGACACAGGTGCCCGCCCGGGCCAGCCTCTCCAGCCAGTACTGGCGGGGCTGGGAGGCGAAGGCCTCCCGGAAGGCCTGCCTCACCTCCTGCCGCCGCCCCAGCTCCCACTGGGCCGATGTCAGATCCTCCCGGCCCAGGGCCCGACACAGGGCCTGATAGAAATGGGGCTCGATGGCCGCCACCGCCAGCAACTTGCCATCCTGGCAGGGGTACACGTCATACCAAGGCCAGAATCCAGAGGTGATGGTCCGGCCCCGCCGAGGCTCTACGCCGGTGGCCAGGAAGGTGTCCACCAGGATCCAGCACAGCTCGAAGGCGGCATCGGTCACCGAGACGTCACAATAGGCCCCTTGCCCCGTGTGCTGGCGGCGGAGGAGGGCGGCCAACACATGAAGGGCGGCGGCCATGCCCCCAGCAGCGTAATCGGCGACCATGGTCGCCGGCAGGGATGGCTTTCCCCCAGCGCGACCGGTAGTGTGCACAAAGCCAGCCACCGCCAGATAGTTGATGTCGTGCCCGGGGAGCTCCCGATAGGGCCCCGTCTGCCCATACCCGGAGACGGAAACGTAGATCAGGCGGGGGTTCACCCCTCGCAGAGCGGGGTAATCGATGCCCAAGCGGGCGGCTACTCCCGGCCGGAAGCCTTCTATCATCACATCGGCCTCCTTCACCAGGCGCAGGAACACATGGCGCCCGGCAGGGTGCCTCAAGTTCAGAGCGACGCTACGGGCGTTGCGGAACCCGTATTCGGGGGGAGAGGAGCCCGGACGGTGAAACATCATGGGCACCTGGGGCCGGGCTCGCACCTCCCGGCTCGGGGTGACCTGGGCCACCTTGATGACGTCAAAGCCTAGATCCCCCAGGAGGCGAGTGCAAAAAGGGCCAGGGCCCACCCAAGTGAGATCCAGCACCCGGTACCCTGTCAGGAAGGGGGCGTCCTCGCCCATCAGTATATGACCTGGGCCTCCACCAGCCGCCGGTATTCAGCCTCGGACAAGCCTAGGAGGCCTTTGAACACCTTCTCGTTGTCCTGGCCCATCATAGGGCCGGGCCGCACCCGAGGCGGAGTGCGGCTCATCTTCACATAGGCCCCGTAGATGGTCTCTCGGAATCCCAGGGGGTGCTCCACCTCCACAAAGGTGCCCCGGGCCCGTAGGTGAGGATCGTGATAGAGGCCGGCGATATCCAGGACGGGAGCCGCCGCCACGCCATGGCTCTGCAGGAGGTGGGCCAGCTCATACTGATCCTTGTCCGCCGTCCACTCTTCCAGGCGAGCATGGAGCTCATCTATGTGCTGGAGGCGGCCCTGAGCGGTGGCGAACCGGGGATCCAGGGCCCAGTTTGGGCGGCCCATGGCCTCCACCAGCCCCTGCCACTCCTCCTCCTCCAAACAGGCGATGCTGATCCAACGGTCGTCCCCTCGACAGCGGAAGACGCCGTGAGGGGCGCCTACCCCCAAGGGATGGCGGTTGCCCAGGGGCCCCGCCACCCGCCGATTGAAGAAGTAATCCATCACATGAGGACCCATGAGCTGCATGACCGCTTCCTGCTGGGAAAAGTCGATATGCAGCCCCTGCCCGGTCAAATCCCGGTAGCGGAGGGCAGCCACTACGGCGAAGGCCGCCGCCACCCCCAGCAAGGGATCGGCGAAGGCGTTTTCAAAGGTCTGGAGATCGCCCGGGCCGTAACCGGTGATGCTGTCCAGACCGGTGATGCTGGTGAGGCTCACTCCGTAGGTGCGCAAGTGGCTCAGGGGCCCAAACATGCCCGCCGGCCGCAGGAAGATGGTGATCAGGCGAGGGTTGACCTTGCGCAGTTCCTGGGGGCCCAAGCCCAGCTTCTCCATGACCCCAGGGCCCAGGTTCTCTGCCACGACGTCACAAAGGCTAACCAACCTCAGGACAAGGTCGCGAGCCTCCGGCTTGGTCAGGTTGAGGGTGATACTGCCGTTGCCAGCCCAGGCAGCATGATTCTGGAGGCTCCTCTCCGGATCCTGCACCCCTTCGGCAAAGGGAGGGAGCATGCGACTAAGGTCCAGGCGGGCGCGGGACTCCACCAGGTAGACTTCGGCCCCCATGAAGGCTAGGGTCTGCCCCAGCACCGGGCCCATCCACACGCTACCGAAGTCAAGGACCCGCACTCCCTCCAGGGGCAAAGGCATGGCCACCTCCTAGACGATGCCCTGCCGCTGTAGTTCCTGCAACTGCCGGGGACTCAGGCCCAGCAGGCCGCAGAAGACCTCCTCGTTGTGCTGGCCCAGGAGGGGGGCCGGGTGGGGATGGGGACCAGCCCCAGCCTCCAGGCGGGCGAAGGGGCCCAAAGTGGAGACTTGCCCCAGGAAGGGGTGTTCCACCTCCCGCACGAAGCCCCGGGCCGCCATGTGCGGGTGCTCCACGGCCTCCTGCACCGTGTACACCGCGGTGGTGGGGCAAAGGTTCCGTTGGCAGAGCTCCATGATCTCTTCCTTGCCATGCTCCCTGGTCCAAATCTCCAGGAGGGGGTAGAGGGCCTCAGCGTTCTGGGCCCGGCTGAACATGTCCCGGAAGATGTCTAGCCGGGCCCAGTCTGGCTCGCCCATGGCCCGCACCAGCCCCTCCCACTGGCGGGCAGTGAGGGCGATGAGCCACACATGGCCGTCGCGGGCGGGCATGATGCGCGCCGGAGCGCCGATGCCGAAGGCAGCCCCCGTGCGCCGCTCAAAGACCCCGTCTTGAGAGTAGCCGCCAATGTTCTGACATCCGGTAAACAGGGCTGCCATGGCCTCGGCGCAGGAGACGTCCACGTGTTGGCCTCCCCCCACCCGCTCCCGTCCGTAGTAGGCCATGAGGCCCCAGGAGGCCCCCACGTAGGCCCCGTAGAAGTCGGCAATAAAGGTGCTAGGTTCCAAGGGGGCGGCATCCGGCCTCCCCAGATAGCGGTGACCAGCCGCCGAGAGATGATAGGCGTTGAGGTCGTAACCCCTCCAGCGGCTGTAGGGCCCAGAGGCCCCATAGGGAGTTATGGACACCATCACCAGATCGGGATTCACCGCCTCCAAGTGCCTGTAGGTGAGGCCCCAGGCCTCCATAAGGGGCGGGTGCTGGTTCTCTACCAGAATGTCCGCCCACCGCACCAGCTCCAAGAAGAGCTGGCGCCCCTGGAGATGGCTTACGTCCAAGGTCACCCCCTTCTTGTTGGTGTTCAGAAAGAAGAAGGTGCCACTCTTCTCCGGGTGAGGCACGTCTTGGGGGAAAGGCCCCCAGTGGCGAGCCGGATCGCCCTGAGGGGGCTCCACCTTCACCACTTCCGCCCCTAGATCGGCGAACAGGCGGGCGCAAAAGGGGGCGGAGATCATCCGCCCCAGCTCCAATACCTTCACCCCTTCCAGCGCGGCCACCATGACCTGCCGGACCGACCTGTGGCAAGTATAGCCTGTGGGTAGCATCCCTTCTACATGGGACTCGCCGGACACGATGTCACAGCTGCTGGCGCTGGAGGGGCGACTCGGTTTGTGCGAAAGTGTAGCTGACCTCCGAGGCAAGGAGCGAGAGCATGGCTAAGGACCCTCTGCGCACCAAGCTCTGCGACATGCTGGGCATCGAGTATCCCATCGTGGCCTTCACTCACTGCAAGGACGTGGCCGTGGCTGTTATCAACTCCGGGGCCTTCGCCGTCTACGGCGGGGCCCCTAGGACACCCGATGAGCTGGCCGCTGACATCCGCTGGATCCGGGAGCGCATCGGGGGGCGTCCCTTCGGCGTAGACCTGCTCCTGCCCCAAGCCAGCCCGCCGGCGGCCACAATCGAGGAGATCAAGGCCCAGATCCCCGAGTCCCACAAGGCCTTTGCCCAGCAGATCAAGGAAAAGTACAAGATCCCACCGCCTAAGGGCGAAATAGAGCTGTACAAACTGGGGTGGCTCAGCAAGGAGGGGACCATCCGTCAGCTGGAGGTGGTGCTGGAGGAGCGGGTGCCCGTGCTGGCCTTCGGGCTGGGCAGCCCTGAGTTCGTCCTGGAGGCGGCGCGGGCCCGAGGCATGCAGGTGTGGGGCCTGGTGGGGAGCCCCAAGCAGGCCCAGCGGGAGCTGGCCCTGGGGGTGGACGTCATCGTGGCCCAGGGCTACGACGCCGCCGGCCACACTGGCTACATCGGCACCTTCTCCCTGGTTCCCGCGGTGGCGGCCATGGCAGGAGACACCCCTGTAGTGGCGGCTGGGGGGGTGACCACCGGTCGCCACCTGGCAGCCGCCCTCTGCCTGGGGGCAGCAGGGGTATGGACGGGCACCATCTGGCTCACCAGCCGGGAGTCGGATGTGGACATGACCCTTAAGCAGAAGCTCCTGCAGGCCACGGCGGAGGATCTCACCCACTCCCGTTCCATATCCGGCCTGCCCATGCGCGTCCTCAAGAACCTGTGGAGCAAGGAATGGGACTCCCCGGGAGCCCCTAAGCCCCTAGGCCCCCCGCACCAGATGGTTCTCTCGGCGGAGATCCTGCAATCGGCTCGCGACCACCGGCTGGAGGAATTCCTCACCGAGGCCGCCGGGCAGGGGGTAGGATTCGTCACTGCCATCAAGCCCGCCCGCCAGATAGTGATGGACTTGGTGGAAGAGGCTAGGAGCACGTTCGAGGAGCTTTTGGGGAGAGCCATCGGCGCCGATTAAGGACGGAGAGACGAACGTGCGCATCGTGGTGTGCGTGAAAGAGGTGGTGGATCCTGACGCGGTGAACGCCCTGGCCCTGGGGGGCCACCTATCTTTGCCTCCTGGTGCCCGGGAGGTGAGCCATCCGGCCATCTGCCGCCTCATCAACGGCTACGACGAGCAGGCAGTGGAGGCCGCCCTACGCTTGCGCGATAGAGGCCTGGAGTGCACCATAGTGGCCATCTCCGTGGGCGAGAATCCCTTACCGGTCTTGCGCCACGCCCTAGCCCTGGGGGCCGATGAGATGGTGCACGTGCCGGCGGTGGGCCTTGAGCCCCTGGCCGTGGCCCGGGTCCTGGCCGCCTACGTCCGCCGCACAGGGGCCGACCTGGTGTTATGCGGCCGGCAGGCCTCCGACGACGACCAGGCGGTGGTGCCCCCGGCCCTGGCCGAGCTTCTGAGCTGGCCGGTGGTCACCCAGGCCCGGGCCGTGGAGATAGAGTGCTCACCCCAGGGGGCACAGGCCCGGGTCACTCAAGTGACCCCAGAGGGGGATTGGATGTGGGAGGTGCCCTTGCCAGCGGTGATCAGCGTCAGCAATGAGCTGGGGCAGCCCCGATACCCCACCGCCGCCCGCTCCATAAGGGCTCGTCGCATGTCCCCGCAGGTGGTGACCGTGCAAGAGCTGGGCCTCGGCCCCCAGGAGCTGGCTCCCCTGACGGCCCTGGAATCTTTGGCCGTGGCCCAGGTGCAAGGGGAATGCCAGTTCATCGAAGGGAGCACCGCCGAGGAGAAAGCCCGCCTCTTGGTGCAGAAGCTGGCCCAAGAGGGCCTCATCTCCACCTGAGCGCCACAGGGAGGCGAGCCCAGTGAGCCAGGGAACGATAATCGCCTGCACCTGGGGGCCTTCCCTACACTCCCACCAAGAGGTGGGTGAGCTCTTGACCTTCGCTGCCCAGGCAGGGCGAGCCCTGAATGCCCAGGGACGGTGGTTGGCCCTGGGCGCCTGGGGGGAAGAGGGCATCCGCCTGGCCCGGGAGCATGGCCTTGGGGCGCTGGATGAGCTGATAGAGCCTGCCGAGCCCGGCCCTGACGCCTCGGTGGAGGTGCTGGCCCGCTACTCAGAGGAGACCGCACCCCTCCTGATCCTGTTCCCCAGCACGACCTGGGCCCGGATCGTGGCCCCGCGGTTGGCAGCCAGACTGGGGGTGGGAGTGCTGGCCAACGTCCTAGAGGTGCGGCCCGGGGAAGAGAGGCTCAAAGCGGTGGCGGCCATGTATGGGGGGGCCATATTGGGCACCTTCTCCCTTGTTGGCCCCACCCCTCACTTGCTGGTGTTGTCTCCCACCGCTGTCGTGCCCAGGCCCCAACCCGCCCAAGGCGAGGTGGCCGTGCGCCAGCTGGCCTACCGCCTGGACGAGGTGCGAGAGCGGGCCCGATGCGTGAGCCGGTCTTCCATGGAAGGGCCCAGGCTGGAGGATGCCCCGGTTATCGTGGCCGGGGGACGGGGCCTGGGCTCCCCTGACAACTATCGCTTGGTGGAGGAGCTGGCCCGAGCCCTGGGCGGGGCTCCTGCCGCCTCCCGCCCTCTGGTCGACGAGGGATGGGTGGACGCCTCCCGCCAGGTGGGGCTCACAGGCAAGGTGGTACGTCCCCTTCTCTATGTGGCGGTGGGCATCTCAGGGGCCAGCCAGCATATGGCCGGCTGCTCGGCGGCCCGAGTCATCGTGGCCATCAACAAGGATCCCGATGCCCCCATCTTTCGCTATGCCAAGTACGGGATCGTAGGCGACTGCCTGGAGCTGATCCCGGCCATCCTCCGGGCGCTGCCGGAACGTCAGAGCTGAGGGCCACCCCCGTGAAACAAGAGGGTTTCCAGGCGGACGTGGTGGTGGTGGGCTCCGGAGGGGCAGGCCTCATGGCCGCCCTCACCGCCCAAGACCACGGCGCCCAGACCATAGTCCTCGAACGCTCCCCCCTCATCGGCGGCACCACCGCCGTCTCCGGCGGCGGCCTCTGGATCCCCAACAACCACCTCATGCCCCAGCTCGGCATCGCCGACTCCCCAGACGAGGCCCTGGAGTACTGCCTCCGCCTCTCCGCCGGCGCCACACCCCCACACCTCCTAGCCACCTTCGTCCACTACGCCCCCATCATGGCCCGCTACCTGGAACAAAAAACACCTCTACGCCTTTCCGTCTGGATGTCACCCGACTACTACCCACACCTGCCAGGGGGCAAGGCAGGTGGTCGCAGCCTCGAGCCTCATCCCCTACCCAAAGGCATCCTTGGCCCCTGGGCCCCCCGCCTCCGGCCCGCCCCCATCTTCTTCCTGCCCTTGACCCTGGAGGAGATGATCTCCTCCCGAGCCCTAGTGGGGGGGCGGCTACCCTTAGACCTGCTGGTCCAGCGCATGGAGGAGGGCATGATCACCATGGGCAACGCCCTGGTGGCTGGGCTCCTCAAGGGCTGTCTGGACCTGGGCGTCCGCTTCCTCCTGGACACCAGGGCCCTCTCCCTCCTGCGAGAAGGCCACCGGGTGACAGGCGTCCGTGCCTCCCAACACGGCCAGGAGATCACCGTACGGGCCCGCAGGGCCGTCGTCCTGGCCTGTGGCGGATTCGAGTGGAACGAGAGCCTGATGCACTCTTTTAGCTCCCTGCCCATCCAGATTCCAACCAGCCCCCCGGTGAACGAGGGGGACGGTCTCCTCATGGCTATGGAGGTGGGAGCCGACCTGGGCAACCTCTATAGCTCCTGGGGCACACCCTGCGCCCTGGTGCCCGGGGAGGAGTACGAGGGGCGTCCCTTGGCCCGCCTTGTCACCGGCGAGCGCATTCTGCCCCACACCATCCTGGTCAACCGCCATGGCCGGCGCTTCGTCAACGAGGCCTCCCCCTACCATGACCTGAACAAGGCCTTTGCCGAGTTTGACCCCACGGCCTACGGGCTGCGCAACGTCCCCTGCTGGGCCATCATGGACGCCCAGTTCCGAGCCAAGTACCCCATCCTCACCACCCTGCCCGGCGATCCCGACCCCCACTGGCTGGTGCGCGCCGACTCCCTCCAAGAACTGGCCCAAAAAACGGGCATCGACCCCCAGGGCCTCCGGGACACCGTCCACCGCTGGAACGAATTCGCCAAGGCCGGCCACGACCGCGAGTTCGGACGCGGCCAGTCCCCCTACGAGCGCTGGGTGGGTGACCCCACAGCACCCCACCCCAACCTGGGCACCATAGAGCGCCCCCCCTTCTATGCCTTGCCCCTACATATCGCCTCCGCCGGCACAAAGGGCGGGCCCCGCACCAATGAACGGGGCCAAGTCTTGAACGTGCGGGGACAGCCCATACCAGGCCTCTACGCCGCCGGCAACACCATGGCCAGTGTGGCCGGCCCCGGCTACTTCGGTGGAGGAGGCACCATTGGCCTGGCCCTCACCTGGGGCTATCTGTGCGGCCTCCACGCCGCCCGAGAACCGTTGGGAGGATGAGCCATGCCTGAGGTCGACTACTCCACTGTGATAGCAGTGCCCAGGGAGCGGGTCTGGGAGTTCGTGCGGGACGTCAACAACTGGGCCCCCCTCACCCGCGGCTACCAGTCCCATCAGCAACTCAGTGACCGCGAGTACCTATGGGTGGTACAGGCCGAAGTGGGGCCCGTCTCCCGGATCACCCGTCTTCGGGTCGAAGTCACCGAATGGATAGAAGGAGAGCGGGTGGCCTTCGCTGTGCAGGGCCTGGACGATCCTGTTCAGGGCCAAGGGGTCATTGAGCTGCGAGATGTCCCTGAGGGCACAGCCATCGTTGGCCATGCCTCCCTAGAATTCGGGGGCATACTGGGGCCCCTGCTGACCCGCCTAGCGGGGCCCTGGGCCCAGGAGGGGGCCGACGAGCTGGTAGCCAAGATCGCCCAGGCTATCAAGGAGCGGGAGGGCCGAGAACATGGCTAGCCCGGGCCCCTTGCATGGCCTGCGGGTGGTAGAGGCAGCCTCCATGATCGCTGGCCCGTACGCCGCCGCCCTCCTGGGCGACCTGGGGGCCGATGTCATCAAGGTGGAGGCGCCTCTGGGGGACGAGCTGCGGCGTCTGGGCCCGGCCAAGGACGGGGAGCCCGGAAGCTTCCTAGCTATTAACCGCAGCAAGCGGGGTATCGCCCTGGACTTGGCACAGGAAGAAGGGCGGGAGGCAATGCGTCGGCTCCTGCGCACTGCCCACGTGTTCATCACCAACCTGCAGGAGCCGTCCCTCTCCCGTCTGGGCCTGGCCTATGAACAGGTGAAGGCCATCCGCCCAGATATCGTGTGGGTGGGGGTTACCGCCTACGGCCCTCACGGCCCCTACGCCGGTCGTCCAGGCATCGATGCCTTGGCCCAGGCCTTGGCCGGCATGGCTTACCTCCACGGTGATCCTGGCGGGGGCCCGGTGCGGGTGCCGGTGGTGGACGTGGCCATCTCCCTTCTAGCTGTGATAGGGGTGCTGACCGCCCTCTACCAGCGGGTCCTTACCGGCCAGGGCCAGCGAGTGGACGTCTGCCTGCTGGACGCCGCTGCCCACCTCAACGCCACGGCCATCGTCAACTACCTGGTCACGGGATGGCTCCATCCCCGCGTAGGCAACGCCAGTCCTTACCTCGCCCCCTCGGGCATTTACCGCTGTCGGGACGGCACTCAGGTCTTCGCCTCCTGCCCCAACGACCGCTTCTTTCGGCGCCTGTGCCAGGCCCTGGACGTGGCCCTTGACAAAGAACCAGACTTTGCCACCGCCGAGGCCCGCATGCGCAACGCCGCCCGTCTGGACGAGGCCCTCCAGACGGCCTTCCTGCGCTGGGACGGTGACCAGAGCGTAGCCCGCGCCGCCGCCGGAGCCATAGTAGCCCCGGTAGCGACGTTGCCCCAGGTGACCCAAGACCCTCAGATACGCCATAACGGCATGATCACCACCACCTATCACCCCACCCTGGGCCCCATAGAGGTAACCGGAGTGCCCCTGGGACTGTCGGGGGCCACGGCGGCTGTGCGGCGAGGGGCCCCGCCCTTGGGACACCATACGGAAGAGGTGCTCACGGAGCTGGGCTACTCCCGGGCCCAGATAGAAGAGCTGGCCCGCCGAGGGGTGGTGAAGGTTGGCAGAAGCTGACAGCCTCTCTTCCCTATGGGGGCTAGAGGGCAAAACGGCCTTGGTGACAGGGGCTGCCGCCGGCATCGGGCGGGAGTGCGCCAGAGTCCTGCACCGCCTGGGATGCCGGGTGCTCCTCCTAGATCGCGATCCCCGGGTGGAGGAGGTGGCGCGGGCCCTGGGCCCACCCTCGGAAGCCCTGGCCGCGGTGGGGGACGCCCGCCAGCAGGAGACGGCGCAAAGGGCCGTGGAGCAGGCCGTGAAGGCCTGGGAGCGCCTGGACATCCTGGTCAACAACGTGGGGGGCATGCACCCCGCCCCCGCCCTGGAGCTGACGCCCCGGGCCCTCCAGGCGGCCCTGGCCCTGAACCTGGAATCGGCCCTCTGGTTCAGCCAGGCCGCCGCCCGGCACATGCTCGCCCGAGAAGGCGGGGCCATCGTTAATGTGGCCTCAGTAGCCGGCATCGCCGCCATGCCCCAAGGCCTGGCCTACGGGGTGGCCAAGGCCGGGCTCATAAGCCTCACCCGCACCCTGGCCCTGGAGTGGGCCCCCAAGGTGCGGGTCAACTGCGTAGCCCCCGACCTGGTGCTTACTGAGACGACCCAGACCTGGTATCCTCAGGAGGAACAGGAGCGGCTGGCCCGCCTGGTGCCTTTGGGACGCCTGGCTCAGCCCCTCGACGTGGCCAAGGTAGTGGCCTTCCTAGCCTCCGACCTGGCCTCCTTCGTCACCGGCCAGACGGTAGTGGTGGACGGAGGAAGCATGCTCCGGGAGCGTTGGGACTTCGTGCGTATCTTTCAGACCGGCTCACCCTCGAGGTAGCCCCAGGCCCCGGGTGGCCACTATGGTGCGCTGGATCTCAGAGGTGCCAGCGATAATGGTGGCTGTGGTGCAGGCCATACAGTAATAGGACAGGCGGCCAGCAAGAGGTGCCCGCGCTCTCAACAGGGAGGCGTAGGGACCCAGAGCTCCCCACACGGCGCCCAAAAACCGCTGAAAGGCCTCGCTTAGGAAGAGCTTGCTTATGGAGGCCTCCATGTCCGGCAGACGCCCCTTGGCCACCAGATCCACTACCCGCAGGTTGAGCACGCGCCCCACATGCCACCATATCTCCCCCTCGGCCAGGGCCCAGGTCAGAGGCCCCCTAAACCGGCCAGAAGCCAAGGCCCGCAGGTCGTCCAGGAGGCGGCGGAACTGGCCCACCAGGATGGCGTCCCCCCGCTCGTACTGCAGGAGGGTGGTGGCGTAGCGCCATCCTTCGTTCTCCTCCCCGATGCGGTTCTCGGCCGGCACCCGCACCTCCTCCAGGAAGAGCTGATTGAGCATGTGGCTACCAGTGGCGTCCACAATGGGGACGATGGTGAGGCCAGGGGCATCAGTGGGCACAGCGAAAAGGCTCAGACCCCGCGACCGGGAGCCCGGGGGGCCGGTGCGAGCCAGGAGAATAACCCACTGGGCGCAGTGGGCCATGCTTGTCCAAATCTTCTGCCCTCGCACCACGTAGCCATCGCCCTCCCGCACAGCCTGGGTGCGCAGGGAGGTGAGGTCGGAGCCCGCCTCCGGCTCGCTGAACCCCTGACACCACACCATCCCCTCACGGGCGATAGGCGGGAGGAAGCGGCGACGCTGCTCCTCGCTGCCGTAGAGGAGCAGTACAGGCCCCACCAAATCCACAGCGATGGTGGTCAGCCTAGGAACCAGGGCATAGCCCAGCTCCTCCAGGAGGGCATAGTGCTCATAGGGCCCCAGACCTCGCCCCCCGTACTCTTGGGGCCAGGCAGGGGCCAGGAGGCGCCTCTTGGCCAGAGCCCGATCCACGGCCCTGGCCACCTCCATGTGCTCCGGGGCGACGTCCATAGGCAGGAACCCGCTGCCCTGCCATCCAGGGGGCAGAACCTGGCGCAGGACGTCCCGCACCTCCTGGCGGATGGCCTGCATCTGGGGGGTCTCCCGAAGGTCCATCTCATCCCTCCCGCCGACGAAAGACTACCAGGGTGACCCCCTCCTCCACGTCCAGGAAATCGGCCTGCAGCGGGAGGCCTATGCGGTATTCCTGCGGCGCCACGTCCACTAAGTTAGTGACCATGCGCGGCCCTTCCTCCAGCTGGACTACGGCCACTGGCCAGGGCAGACGCTGAGCGAAAAAGGGCAGGTGGGGTCGGTAGGTCACCGTCCAGGTGTAGAGCACAGCCTTACCGCTCACCTCCACCCACTCATAGTCTAGGCAACCGCAGTAGAAGCAACCGTACTCGGGGGGGAAGCGGAGGCGGCCACACTGGTGACACCGCTGGAGGACAAGGCGACGTCGACGCAGGGCCTCCCAGAAGGGGGCGGTAAGGGGGGTAACCTCCGGCAACGGGCGAGGGGCCTCCAAGGCGCTTACCTCCGCAAGATGAGGGCGCTAGAAGGTACCACCGGGGCGGCGGCCACCAGGGCCACGTCCGCCCCCTCCACCTGGCAGGTGGACTCCCCCCTGAGCTGCCTAACGGCCTCCAGAACGTGGTTGAACCCGTGCACGTAGGCCTCCGAAAGGCTCCCCCCGTGGGTGTTGACAGGCAGGTCACCCTGAGGCCAGGCGATGCGCCCCTCCCGCACCAAGGCCACCGCCTCCCCCCATCGACAGAAGCCATAGGCCTCCAGTTGCCAAAGGACCATGGGCGAGAACACATCGTAGAGGAGGGCCACCTTCACCTCTTGAGGCCCCAGCCCCGCCGACCGGTACACCTCCTGGGCCGTGTAGCGGGCAGGCAGATCAAAGGGGTCGTCCTGATAGATAAGGCCGCTCATCATGTAATGTCGCGGCCCCATCCCCTGAGCGATGCCCCTCACATAGACCGGGGGGCGGGGCAGGTCGCGGGTCCGCTCGGCCCCCACTAGAACCACGGCGCAGGCGCCGTCGCTTTCCAGAGAGCAGTCCAGCAAGTGAAGAGGATCTGCGATGAGGCGCGAGTTCAGCACGTCCTCCACGGTGATGGGCTGGCGGAACATGGCACGCGGATTACGGGAGGCGTGGGCCCTCTGGATCACCGCCACACGGGCGAAGTCCTCACTGGTGGCCCCCACCTCCCACATGTAGCGGCGGGCGAGGAGGGCGATCTGCTGAGGGGGGGAGGCCAGGCCATAGGGCACCTCGAAAGCCCCCACCCCTGGCACGCGGGTCCCCAAGCGGGCCCAAGGCCTGCCCCCCGAACCCCGGTTTCGAGCCCGGAAGGCCACCGCTACACGGGCCATGCCGGTGGCGATGGCCAGGGCAGCCATCGCCACTGGGGCGCAAGCCGCCCCGCCCCCATAACCAGCTCCTCCCCAGGCCCGCAACCGGGGGATGCCCAAATTGCGGGCCACCTCTAGCTCACTGTTGGGCTCCTCACCAGGGGTCTCCATCGTGAACAGGGCCTCTACCTCCCGAGGGGCGATACCAGCGTCGTCCAGGGCCGCCCGGATAGCAATGATGGCGTTCTCCAGCTCGCTCCGCCCCAGGTCGCGGGCATACTCCGTGGTGCCGATGCCAGCGATGACTGCCTTGTCCCGCACAAACTCGCTCACCTTATCCCTCCTGGGGACGCCACTCCTCCACCACCCCCTGGGCCAGGAGGGATTCGATGTGGGCCTCGCTGTAGCCCAGCTCCCGCAGGATGGAGCGGGTGTGCCCTCCCAACGGCTCCCAGGCCCCCAGGCGGGCCTGCACCCCCGAGAAGTGGATCAGGGCCCCATGCCGCAGGTAGCGCCTGTAGACCGGGGCTTCTACCTGGACCACCTTCCCCATCTCCCTCAGCTCCCGATCCTGCATGAAAAAGCGGCCTGGGTCCCTCTCCTCCACAGCCACGATGGGCACGCCCTCCTGAGCTAGGGCCTCCCACTCTTGCGCCGTCCGCGTGGCGAATAAGGCCTCCAGCTCCCGGGCCAGGGGGCTATCGGAGCCCGCCGGGCCCGTGGCCTCATCCCAGCGGGACGTCCACTCCGGCCGGCCCACCGCCCGGCAGAAGGCCTCCCATTCCCGGCGGCGGGCACAGGCCAGGCACACCCAGCCCGTGGCAGCCCGGTAAAGGCGCCACAGGGGGCCATAGCCCAGGAGCTGACCGTCCAGACGGGGGGGCGGAGGACGCCCAGGGTAATCTATAGCCTCGTCGGAGTTGGCGTAGATGTTGGAGTTGATCATGGTGGTAAGGACGTACTGAGCCCGGCCCTGGAGGTCACGCGCGTAGAGGCCCAAGAGGGCGGCGGCAGCGGTGGCCAAGGAGGCGATAGGATCGGCGTTTCCCTCGGCGGCCTTTAACAAACGCCAGGCCTCCTCCTTGAGTCGGGCCAGAGGCAGATGTGGGCTGTCGGCAAGGGGGTGGCCAGCCCCCACCTGCCGCAGCTGATTGCCCCCTAGGGCAGCCACGGTGGCAAAGAAGGCCGGCTTGCGAGCATCGGGGCCATGGTCACCGTAGGCAGCAGCATTCACATAGACGATGCACGGGTTGAGGCGGCGGCAGGTCTCGTAGTCGATGCCCAGACGCTCCGGCACCCCCGGCCGGAAGTTGTGCAGGACCACATCCGCCCGGGCGATGAGGCGGTGAACCACTTCCCGCCCCTGAGGGGTGCGCAGATCCACCGCCAGGCTCTCCTTCCCTTGGGTCATGGGGAAGGCCAGGAGGCCGCCCGTGGAATAGCGGCTCAGGTCACCCCCCGGCGGCTCCACCTTGATGACCCGGGCCCCCAGGTTGGCTAGCAACGCCCCTGCCAGAGGGGCAGCGATCCAGGTCGAGAAGTCCACCACTGTCACGTCCGCTAGGGGCGGGTCGGCCTCATGGGCTGACGGTGGCCGAGAAGCCGGGGCCTCCCAATCGGGGGGAGGCCCGTGCTCTCCCAGAAGGGGCGCCCGCTGTTCGATAACCGGCGGGGCTCCGGAGACCCGCGCCAGAGGGCCCGGCTGAAGGGTGGGCTGGCCCTCCAGGCCGGGTACGGTCACGAAGTGGCCGTTGTGCACGACCTGCCGGTGTCGGCTGGCCTCCACCGGCCAGCCCACCCTCTCCCAGGCCAGATCCTCGTACCGCTCAAAGACCTCCTCCCACTCTTGAAACGTCCGGGAACGCACCCTCTCCAGGACGATGCCCCAGAGCTCCTCCGCATCGTCCTCGGTGAACACCGCTGGGAGTTTAGCGAACCGTTCCTGGCCATACAAGTCCAAAAGGCCCAGGGCTTGCATCTGGGCCACACACAGACGGTCGATGGTGTTGGCGAACTGGACCCACACCCCGTCGGCGGTGACGGCGGTGAGATAGTTGGGCCGAGGTACCCGCACCTCCGGGCGGTGGAGGCGGGTGGGATCGTAGATGCGGGGAGCGCGCGACGCTGTCTGGCCCGGGGCCAGCCGCTGGCCCAAGAGCTGCTGCAGGATCATGGGCACTGGCTGGTCGCCCTTCAGCTCCCCCCCTCTCAGTTGCCAACCGATCCACATGACCAGGTCGAAGGGCATGAGGGCCTCCAGCAGGGAGACCTCCACCTTTTGACCTTGTCCTGTCCGCCGGCGCTGGTGGAGGGCGGCCAGCAGGCCCTGGAGAGCCAGCATGGCCGCGGCATAGGAGGCACAGGGCACGGCGGTGAAGCCCGGGCCGGGGCGCTCAGCCACCCCTTCGAACATCATCATCCTCCCCGCCTTGGCCGAGACCAGGGGCTCGTATCCCTTCAGATGACGGCGGGAGCCCTCCTCCCCAAACCCAGTGATGGAAACGTATATGATCAGCGGGTTGAGGCGGCGGCAGGTCTCGTAGTCGATGCCCAGACGCTCCGGCACCCCCGGGCGGAAGGCGACCACTACAGCGTCGGCCCGGGCTATAAGGGCCTGGGCCGCCTCCCGCCCCTCTGAGGTGCGCAGATCCAGCACCACCCCCTTCTTGCCTCGGTTCCAGGTCTGGAAGGCCGGCAACTCACGGGCGGGATCACCCCAAGGGGGCTCTACCTTTACCACCTCTGCCCCATAGTCGGCCAACACCATGGTGGCCAGGGGCCCAGCCATCCACCAGCTGAAATCCACCACCCGCAGGCCACGCAGTAAAGGCTCCATGGCACCGTCCACGGCTCCCCCCATCATGACCCTACGGGCAGAGCCACGGTGCACTGGCACACACTGGCCACGCCTTCCTGAGTGGCCAGCTCCACCTCTAAGTCCAGGAGGGCCTCCTCCCCCTCCCGGTACTTGCGCACCACCCGCCCAGTAAGGGTCAGGAGGTCCCCCGCGCAGATGTTGCGCCGCATGCTGAGGCGCAGGCGCCGAACGCGGCAATCGGGCCCTGCCCAGTCGGTGAGATAGCGGCTCACCAGCCCTAGCTGGAAGGGGGTGTTGGCGAAGATGTCCCGAGCCAGCGCCTTCTCGCGGGCGTAGCGGGGGTCGGAGTGCTGGGGGGAGAAGTCACGGGTGGCGGAGGCGGCATAGACCAGCCGCAAATGGGTGATGGGCAAGGTAAGGGGGGGCACCTCATCCCCTTCCGCCACTTGAGCCCAGGTGAGGGAGGCCAGCGGTGGCGGGCCGTATGAGCCCTCTTGCCCCCCCAAGAGGGCCTCCTCCACCGCCTCGCTCCACCCTCCCTGCCCGGCAGGAGCCACGGTCTCCCCCTCCCCGTATCCGAAGGCGGTGAGGCGCTCCACAGCGATGAGGCGTCCATCCTGCGCCCGGTAAGAACGCTCCACCGTCCAGAACCGCCCTCGCCCCACCCGTGTGGTCTTGAGGGGGGAGACGGAGACCAGACGCTGGGACACCGACAGCCTATCCCCCACCCGGGCGAAGTCGAAGAACTCCATCTCCACGGCAGTGATGACCCCCACTGGTAGCCCCAGGGCCTCCTTCACCTGGTAGTGGATGTGACGCAGGGGCAGGCCTTCCGGTGGGGGCCAAGGCCACCGGAAGGGGAGGACGAAGGTGGTCATCACCGCCGGGGGCGGAGCCACCACGTCCCCCAGGTCACGGGAGCGAGCAAACTCCAGATCCAGATATAGGGGATTGCCGTCCTCTAAAGCCTCACACCAGTGGCGGATGAGGTACCGATCCACGAGCACCGATGAGGGCGGGCCCTGGGACTCCACCATGAGGGCCGCCAGCCGCGCCCTGACCTCTGGGGCCAGGTCCTCAGGCAGAGGAGGATCGGTGTGGGCCATGCCTCCTCCCTTCAGCGGTCTAGGGCCAGGGCGGCCAGCCGCTCTTCCCAATACCTGGGGGAGCCCATGGAGAGTTGCCACTGCTTGCCCCGCCGCAAGTAAAGGGTGATGTCCGCATCTTCTATGTAGCCCAAGCCCCCAAATATCTGGGCGGCCACGAAGGTGGCATGGGCCACCGCCTCCCCAGCAGCCAGTTTGGCCTTGGCCACTGCCGCCTCCAGCTCCTCCGGCGGCAACCCTTCTTGAAGAGCCCATGCAGCATAAAGGCCCACCGTCTCCGCGGCCACCACCTCCGTGATGGTATGTGCCAAATAGTGCTGCACCACTTGGAACGCGCCGATGGGCCGCCCGAACTGGACGCGCTCCTTAGCGTAGGAGGTGGCCATCTCGTGGGCCTTGGCTGCTGCCCCCACCATATAGCCGCAGAGCCCCACCACGGCCGTATATAGGGCAGGCACAAGCAGGGCCCATCCTTGGCCTGGGGTCCCTAAAAGATGATCTCCAGGCACCCACACCCCCTCCAAGAAGACCTTGCACTGGTGGTCGCGGGCCATGGTCCGGTGAGGGCGGATGGAAACGCCCGGGGCACGGGCCCCCACCAAGAATAGGGAGAGCCCCTCCCTTTCCTCGTCCCGAGCCGCCACCAGGAACATATCTGCCGCCCCTGCCACCTCCACAAAGGGCTTCACCCCTTCCAGGACGTAGCCTCCCCCTTGCCGACGGGCGCAGGCAGTCACCGCCTCCGGACCATAGCTGTGGGGGTCTTCCTGATAAGCCAAGGCCACTAACAGCGAGCTCTCCACCACCCGCGGCAGGAGGGAGGCCTTCACCGCCGGGGTGGCGGCGCGGGCCAGCAAAGGCACTACTACCGCTGCTGTGGATATAAAGGGGCCGGGACAGAGAACGCGGCCCATCTCCCGACAAAGAAGGAACAGCTCCAAGGGACCCATCCCCGCTCCCCCTTCCTCGGGGAGCAGGAGGAGGCCCAACCAGCCCAGCTGGGCCAGACGTCGCCACAGCTCGGGAGAGAAGCCGTCCTCCCTGCCCTCCACCGCCCGCACCAGGGAGGGGCGGCACTCCCTCTCTAGGAAGCGACGGGCCGTGGCCACCAAGGCCTTCTGCTCGTCGGTCAGCTCCAGATCCATAGCACAGCTGGCCTCACCCCTGGGGAAGGTTCAGAAGCCTCTTGGCAATGATGTTCTTGGCGATGTCCACCCCGGCGGCGGCCACCCGTAGATGGCCAGCCCACAGATAGTCGTCCACCGCCTGGCCCTCCAGGGGGGCATCGGGGTCGCCCCGCCACAGGTAGCCCAGGGCCCCCATCATGTCCAGGGCCGCCTCGGCCATCTCCGTCTCCACTATGGCCCCCCAGAGCTTGTTCATGGCCGCCTCCACAGAGGTGTCAGCTCCGGGCTTGACGGCCTGGCATATGCACCGCATCTCCAGCATGCGGGCCATCTCCAGCTGCACCAGCAGGCGAGCCACTGTCCGCCGCACGTGGGGATCCTGAGCCAGGGGTCGGCCCTCACCCCACTGGGCCTCCCGTACCCAGCGGACCAGGTTCTCCAGCCTGCGCAGGGTAGGCATCACCGAGATCATGGCGAACCGCTCGAAGTTGAGGGCCTCCATAATGTAGTACCAGCCCTGGTTCAGCTCCCCCACCACGTAGTCCCTGGGCACCCGCACGCCCTCGAAATATACCTCGTTGGTGCGCTCACCGATGATGGTCCACATGGGGACCACGGTAATGCCCGGCAGGCGGGCATCGATGATGACCAGGCTTATACCCTTGTGCTTGGGACGGGCATGGGGGTCGGTTCGCACCGCCGTCCAATAGTAGTCGGCGAAGTGGGCGGAGGTGATAAACCTCTTGATGCCGGTGATGACCAGCTCGTCGCCCTGGAGCTCGGCCCGACACTGAAGGTTGGCCAGGTCGGAGCCCGCCTCCGGCTCTGTGTAGGCTATGGCCCACTGGATCTCGTTACGCAGGATGCGAGGGATGAATTCCCGCTTCAGCTTCTCTGAGCCGTGGCGGAGGAGGACGTTGACGATGACCCCAATGTTCTTGCCCACGATGGGGGCCCCGGCTCGGTGGAGCTCTTGGTTGAGGATGTAAGGGGCCAGGGGCATGGACTCCCCCTGCCCTCCGTATTCCTGCGGGAGGCCCAGCCCAAGCCAGCCGCGGGCAGCCAGCTTGTCGCCAAACTGCCGACGTTCGGGGGTGTCCAGCAGCCCCCCGATCCAGCGGGAGCGAATCTCCTCCGTCAGGTTCTCCTCGATGAACTGCCGGACCTCCTGCCTAAAGGCCTCTTCTTCCGGGCTGAAGCGAAAGTCCACCATGGGCCCTCTCCCCCGCCTTTGCCAAGCAAGCCCATTTTACTCCCGGGCCCCGAGCCCCAGAAGGAAAGGGGGACACGCTGTCACACCGTGGCCGTGCCGGGGGCACGAATCTCCTCAGCGATGACGCCCTCCTGCTCCAGCTCGGCCACTGCCTCCGGAGGGTAGCCCAGGATCTCCTGTAGCACGTAGCGGTTGTGTTGCCCGAAGAGGGGAGCGGGGCGGTCTATGGGCTGGGGCAGATGCCCCCGCGCCCATAGGGAACGGGTGCGGTTCTCCAACCCGAAGCGAGGATGGCGCACTTCTTGCACCATGCCCCGGGCGTTGAGCTGGGGATCCCGCCGGAGCTGGCGGTAGTCCAACACCGCCCCCGCCGGCACCCCCACCGCCTGGAGCCGCTGCTCCACCTGGCGGGGGCACATGTTAGAGGTCCAGGCCTCCAGATGGGCGTCGATCTCGTCGTGGTGGTGGCGGCGGCCCTCGGCGGTGGCAAATCGGGGATCGGCATGCCAGGAGGGATGGCCCATGACCTCCCCCAGGGCCTGCCAGTCGCGGTCGTCCCGTACGCTTATGGCCACCCACTGGTCGTCCCCCAAGGCTTTATAGACCCCTTGGGGGGCGTATACCAAGTGTCGGTTGCCCAGGCGAGGTCGCTCCCGTCCGTGGAGAGCCCAATCCACCAGGCTGGCCCCCACGCTGAAGGAGAGGACGTCCCGCATGGCAATGTCTATGTGGCCTCCCTGCCCCGTGCGCCGCCATCGGCGCACGGCCATCAGCACGCAGGCCAGGGCCACCAGGGCGGAGACGGGGTCCCCGTAGCTGAAGCCCGTCTTGGCGGGAAGAGGGTCGCCGTAATAGCCGTTGAGCATGAAAAGGCCACTGGCCACCTCCACCGGGCTTCCCAGGGCCATGGCATCCCTCTCCGGCCCCTGCTGACCGAACCCGGAGATGGAGACGTAGATGATGTCTGGCCGCACCTGCCGCAGGTCCTCATAAGTGAGCTTCAGCCGCTCCTTCACGTGGGGACGGTGGTTCTCTAAGAAGATGTGGGAACGGGCCACCAGATCCAATACCACCTGCCTCCCTTTGGGATGAGCCATGTCCACCCCTAGCCCCAGCTTGTCCCGATTCCACTCGTTGAAATGCTGGTTGACGTTGGCCAGCTCCTGGGGGGTGAGGGGACGCTGGGTGCCCCGCACCCCAGGGTTCACGTCCATGACCGTGCGCATAGGGTCCCAGTTGGTGGGAGACTCGATCTTGACCACCTCCGCCCCCAGGTCGTGGAGCATGAGGCCCAGATAGGCCCCCGCCCAGTACACCGACCAGTCCACCACCCGCATGTCCCGAAGAGGTAACTCGCCCTTCAGCCAGTCCATCAGCCGCCTCCAGCCAGAGGGCCCAGGATCTCGGCGTTGGCCTCCCCCAGAAGAGGGGCGGGGGACAGGGGAGCATCGTCCTCCCGTAGCCAGGGAGGGCCCAGCACGGGCACCCGCCCCACCCGGGGATGATCCACCCACCGCACGAACCCCCGCACTTGCCACTGGGGACTAGAAAGGAGGGCGGGCAACGTCTCGGCCACCGTGAAGGGATAGCCTCGGTAGGAGAGCTCCCGTAGCTCCTGCATGGTCTTGGTCACCGTCCAAGAAGTGATGAAGGCCTGCAGCTCGTCGTTGTTGGCTAGACGACTGACCTGGGTGGCGAACCGCTCGTCCTCCAGCTGGGGCATGCCCACCGCCTCCTTGAGCCGCTCCCATAGGGTGGGAGCGAAGGCGGACACGAACACCCAGCCGTCGGCACAGGGGTAGACCCCGTAGACGGCGGAGACGCTGAGCCCTCCCCTTTGGGCCATGACCCCCAGGTTGAAGGTGAGGCTACGCCCTTCCAGGTTGTTGGCCACCACATCCTGGATGGAGAGGTCTAGGTACTGGCCCCTGCCCGTGGCCTCCCGCACCAGCAGGTTGGCCAAGGTGCCAGCAAAGGCCGCCAGCCCGCCCTGATATTCGGCCTGGGCCCCAGCGTTGCTCAAAGGCTCGCGGTGGGGATCGCCGGTAATCTTCAGCTGGCCCCCCAGGGCCAGCAACACCAGGTTGGTGGCCTGATAAGTCCGATAGGGGCCAGTGTCCCCGAAGGGGGAGACACGAGTCATCACCAGGGTAGGGTTCTCTCCCACCAGGGTCTCCCAGTCTAACCCCAAGGGGTCCAGCTCCAAGGACGGATAGTCAGTGATGAAAATGTCGGCAGTACCGATGAGGGCCCGTAGGAGGAGGGCCTGGGTCGCCAGCTCCAGGGTCACTGACCTCTTGCCGGCATTGACGAACAGGTGAGCGGCGGAGGTCTCAGGGTCGGGCCGGTCATCGGGGAAGGGACCCTCCCAACGCAAGGGGTGGCCACTTGGGGGCTCCACCAACACCACCTCCGCCCCAGCATCGGCGCACAGGCGGCCAGCGAAGGCCCCGGCCCAGCTGCGGCTCAGCTCCACCACCCGCAGGCCTACCAACTCCCTCATGGCTACACCCATGTTAGCGAGGGGGAAGGCAGGGCCCAAACTTCCTGCCTGGTCCCAAACCCCCTTATACTTGCCCTGTCCCAACTGAACAGGGAGGAGGCGGAAGCGATGACCACTCAGCGCAAATACGTCCTGGAACGCCCAGTGGAGGAAACCGTCCTTTATGACAAGGTGACAAAGGAGATCGCCCGCATCACCCTCAACCGGCCCGAGAAGCATAACGCCCTCTACCCCCCGGATATGTTCAACGAGGTGAGCCGTAAGGTGGCCATGGCCGTAGAGGACGACGACGTAAAGGTCATCATCCTGCGAGGTAACGGGCCCTCCTTCTGCTCCGGCGACGACCTCAACCTGGCCCCCTACGATACCTACGGCGGGGCCCCCGGCGTGCGCCCCTCCCAGCGGGTGCGCATTAAGGCCGTGTGGACCTGGCTCAATAGTATGTACCGCTCCCTCCTCTACTGCCCCAAGACCCTCATCGCCCAGTGCCACGGATGGGTTATCGGCGTGGGGCTGGCCATGGTCATGTGTTGCGACCTGGCTATCGCGGCCGAGAGCACCAAGTTCAGCCAGCGGCAACAGCGGGTGGGTTTTGCCGGCCTGTCCATGGGTTGGCAGTTCATCCAGCTGTTCACCCTGGGCTACAAGCGCATGCGGGAGTGGCAGCTTACCGGTCGCACCATCGACGCCTACAAGGCCAAGGAGTGGGGGGTGGTCAACGAGGTGGTGCCCGACGACCGCCTGGAGGAGGAGACCCTCCGCTGGGCCAAGGCCGTGGCCCTCAACCCCGCCGACGGCCTCATGATCGCCAAGGTGCACACCCTGCTCATGTTCGACCTCCTGGGCATGCCCGGCCAGTTCACGGCCGGAGCCCTGGCCTACCCCCTCTTCACCAACCTCAAGTGGGAGGGAGAGGAGTTCAACTTCCTCAAGATGCGCCAGCAGCTGGGGGTGCGGGGGGCCTTTGCCGCCCGAGAGCAGCGCTGGGCCGAGCTGGGGTTTGAGTGAAGGGGGTGAGGGCATGGCCGGGCCCCTGGAAGGGATCCGGGTTCTCAACTGGACACAGTTCACCCCCTCCAGCGCCGGCGCCATCCTGGGTGACCTGGGAGCGGACGTCATCAAGATCGAGCACCCACAGCGGGGAGACGCCTACCGTGGCATGGCCGCCATGTACGGCGAGGCCATGTCCATGGTCGGGGGACGCCACGCCGGGTTCGAGGCTATCAACCGCAACCAGCGGAGCATCACCCTCAACCTCAAGTCGGAGAGGGGACGCCAGCTCCTCTATCGCCTGGTCCAAAAAGCGGACGTGTTCATCACCAACTTCGACGAAGAGGTGGCCAAGTCCTTGGGAGCCGACTATGACAACGTGTCCCAGGTAAACCCCACCATCATCTATGCCGTCTCCAGCAACTACGGCCCCCGCGGGCCCTGGGCCGGGCGGCGGGGCTTCGACCAAACGGCCCAGGCCCACAGCGGCCTCATGTACGCCATGGGGGAGCGAGACTTCCCAGAGCCAGTGCAGACGGTGGGGGGCATCTGTGACCAGATGACGGCCACCGTCCTGGCCCTGGGCATCCTGGCCGCCCTGGTGGCTCGCGAGCGCTACGGCATTGGCCAACGCATCGACGTCTCCCTTTTTGGGAGCATGCTCCACCTCCAGGCCATCGGCCTGAGCGTGGCCAGCCTGCGGGGACGGAGCTGGGCCCGCCACTCCCGCACCCGCACCCGCAACCCCCTCACTAATCACTACCGATGCGCCGACGGCAAATGGATCATGTTTGCCGAGATCCAGGCCGACCGCTTCTGGCCCGAGTTCTGCCGGGCCCTGGGCCTGGAGCACCTAGAGAAAGATCCCCGCTTCGCCACGGCCATGGGCGGACGGCGCCAGAACGCCGAGGAGCTCATCCGCATCCTGGACGAAACTCTGGCCCAAAAGCCCCGCGATGAATGGCTGCGCATCTTCGAGGAACAGAAGGTGCGCTTCGCCTACTCCCCCGTCCAAGACTATCAGGAGGTTCTGCACGACCCCCAAGCCCTGGAAAACGGTTACCTGGTGGACTTCCATCACCCAGTGGCCGGGCAGGTGCGGCTGGTGGGCCATCCCGTGCACTACTCCAAGACTCCCGCCCGCATCCAACGGGAGGCCCCCGAGTTCGGCCAACATACCGAGGAGGTCCTTAACCAGCTCTTGGGTCTCTCCTGGGAGGAGATAGCGCAGCTACGGGAAGAGGGGGCTATCTAGACCCTAGGCCGAGGGTAACCCCAGCCCGCGGGCAGCAATGACATTGCGCTGAATCTCCGACGTGCCAGCAGAGATGGTCCAGTGCACGGTCAGCAAATAAAAGAAGGGCATGCGCCCCTCCATCGGCGCCCGAGGGGAGGAGGGAAAGAGAAGCCCCCACAGGCCCAGCAGGTTCACAGCGGTGTTGACCAGCCTCTGGGCCATCTCCGTAGTGAACACCTTGCTCTGAGAGGCCTCCCGCACCGGCAACTGGCCCCGGTCTTGCAGCCAGGCCACCCGGTAGCAGAGCCAGCGACCCACCTCTATCTCGATGTGGTGCTCGGCCAGACGGCGGCGCACGCGGGCGAGATCAACGGCCCACAGGTGCCGGGGGCAGCTCCGGAGATAGGAGAGGAGATCGTCTAGCCAGCGGCGGGCTGCCCCCACCCGCAGGATACCCGTCCTCTCCAAGTTGAGGGGGGTAAGGGCCACGTACCATCCCCGGTTCTCAGGCCCTACCCGGTTCTCCACCGGCACCCGTACCTCCTGCAAATCCACCTGGTAGAAGCCCGAACGCCCTGTCATCTGCACGATAGGGGTGATGGTGATGCCCGGGCTGCGCATGTCCACCAGTAGATAGGACAGGCCCTTGTGTTTGGGGGCCGCAGGATCGGTGCGGGCCAAGAGATGCATCCAGTCGGCGTACTGGGCCCCCGAAACCCACACCTTGCGCCCGGTCACCAAGTAGTAGTCACCCACCCGCTGGGCACGGGTGCGCACGCTAGCCAGGTCGGAGCCGGCGTCGGGCTCTGAGAACCCTTGACACCAGTACACCTCCCCGCGGGCGATGGGCGGCAGGAAGCGGCGCTTCTGATCCTCGCTGCCGTGGGCCATGATGGCCGGGCCCACCAGCATGGTGGCCTGGCCCCCCGGCCCCCCTCCGATAGGGGCCCGGAAGTAGGCGCACAGCTCCCGCATCACCGCCTGGCGGAGGTGGCTGGCCCCCTGGCCGCCGTACTCCGGCGGCCAGGCCATCACCAGCCAGCCCCGCTGGGCCAGCTTGCGCTCAAACTCCCGCTCCCGCCGATACTCCTCCTCACTGTCGACTGCGGCATCGCCCGTGCCTCCGGGCCATTCGGCGGACAAGAACTCCCAGAGCTGGCGACGAAATTGCTCGTCCTCAGGGGAGAGGCGGAAATTCATGGCTAGCGGCCCTCAAACCGGGGCTCCCTCTTCTGTAGGAAGGCCCCCACCGCCTCTTGGTGGTCGTGGCTATAGCCAGTAATGGCCTCCAGGGCCAGGGAGAGATCCAACTGTTGCAACATGGCCTGCAGAACCACCCGTTGTACCGAGAGCTTGGCGAACCTGATGGCTAGGGGAGGGCCTTGGGCCAGGCGGCGGGCCAGGGCTAGGGCATCGTCTACCACCCGCTCAGGAGGCGAGAGGTGAGCCACCAGGCCCATGCGCCACGCCTCCTGGGCGGTGATCAGGTCGCCAGTCATGAGGAACTCCTTAGCCCGGGCGGGGCCCACCAGAAGAGGCCACAACACCGCTCCCCCATCGCCCGGCGCCAGCCCCACGCGCACATGTGGGTCGCCTATACGGGCTCGCTCGCTCATATACACCACGTCACAGGCCAGGGCCAGGGTGGCCCCCAGCCCCACGGCGTCGCCGTTAACGGCGGCAATGATGGGCTTCTCCAGGTGCAGGAGGGAGGAGATGAGCTCCCGAGCGCCGGAATCGAAGATGCCCGCTGGCCGCTGGGGAGCATGGGCCCCCATCTCCCGGATGTCCCCTCCGGCGCAGAAGGCCCGACCGGCCCCGGTGAGCACGGCGGCCCGCACCTGAGGGTCCCGCCCCAGGCGAGGGAAGAGATCCTCCAGCTCCCGGTGAAGGGCGGCGTTGACGGCGTTGAGGACCTCCGGCCGGTTCAGGATGCACAAGGCCACCCCCTGAGCGACCTCCACCCGCAAGTACTGGTACTGGTAGCTCACAGACCACCTCCTGCTTGGGCCTCGCCCCCCTGCAACTCCTGCCACACACGCTGGCGGGCCTCAGCCTCCCGCCGCCTTATCTCCCACCACCGTGGGGAACGGCGCTCCAGAAAGGCTCGGGGCCCCTCCCTCCCCTCGGGGGAGTCGAACCAGTCGGGATACAGGAGGCGGGAGATGAGGCCCATCTCCGGAAACTGATCCAGCTCGTAGTCGAAGGCCGCCTTGAGAACCTCCAGACAGCCAGGGCTGAGGCGTAACAGCTCCTCGCACCAGCGGTCCACCTCTTCCTCCAGGAGGTGGGAGGGCACCACACGGTTGACCAGGCCCATCTCCAAGGCCTCTTGAGCCGTATAGCGCCGGCAGAGCATCCACATCTCCCGTGCCCTCTTGGCCCCAATGACCCGCACCAGATAGGGCACGAAGTAGCCGTCGGCGGGGGAGGCCACGCGGGGCCCGGCCTGCCCGAAGATGGCGTCCTCGGCAGCGATGGTGAAGTCGCAGCAGTAGGCCAGATGATTGCCTCCGCCGATGCAGTAGCCGCGCACGGCAGCGATGACTGGCCGACGGGACATGCGCACCAGCCGGTTCACCGGGTAGCGGAAGTAGAAGGCCTCCCGCAGGCCCCACTGCTCCCACTCCACATCCCCTCCCACGCAGAAGTGGTCACCCACCCCTGTGAGAACCACTACCCCCACCAAGGGGTCGTGGTTGGCATCGTAGAAGGCCCGGAACATCTCTTCCACCGTGCGGGAGGTCATGGCATTCATGCGCTCCGGCCGGTTGATGGCCACCCGAGCCACCTTGGCCCCCAGCTCCCGATGCTCCTTCTTGTGATAGAGGATCTCCTGGAAGTCGAGCCCTGGGCCCTTCACCTGTTGCCATTTCGTCCAGCTCATAGGTTCCCCCCTAAAGCGTGCCTAGGATGCGCCGGCTGGAGCAAATTAGCCCCCATAGCTCCTCCTTGGTAAGGGGAGAGAGGAAGGGGGGAAGCCTCCCCTGCAGGTTCAGGAGGGAGGTCCAGTAGGGGCAGGCCAGAACCCGCACCCCCTGACGGTGGGCCCTCTCCAAAAGACCCCGCACATCCAGCTGGCGGCCCTCGCCACGGCCCAGGACGGGCAATCCCTCCCCCCCGCCCCGCTGGGCCAAGAGGAGACGCATGTCCTGGCCGGAAAGCTCACGCGGCCAGCGAAAGGTGCCCACAGCGGCCGCCGCAAGGGCCTCTTGCGTTAGGAGGATGGCCGCTCGCTTCCCCCCGCTTGAGGCCTCCACCGCCAACCACACCCCTCCCACCAAGGAGCTGGCCAGGCCATCCCGAAGAATGATGAGAAGATCCAGCTCCTCGGTCGCCATGGCCGGACGCCCGTAGTATAGCCAGGCGCCGCCTCCATGGCACCACGCCTCGCTTGGCCCGCCAGGCGCGGGGCCTTAGCATGGACATAGTCCCCTTTAGACCATGCCACCAGGAGGCGCCCAAGGTGAGTGAGCAACCGGAGAGCACCCTGGAGATCGTGGAGGAGGGTATAGCCCTGGTCACCCTCAACCGGCCGGACAGGCTTAACGCCATCACACGCCGTGGGGCCATGGAGCTGGCCCGCCTGCTACGGGAGCTGCGCCAGCGGGACGATGTCAAGGCGGTGGTCTTCACCGGGGCAGGAAAGGCCTTCTGCGCCGGCCTCGACCTCGCCGCCGACGGGGGCGGGGAGACGCAGGAGATCTCGCTCCAAGGTCGCCCCCGCCACGTGCGCCGCTCCCCCCTGTGGGGCTTCGGGGACGTCACCCGGGCCATCGTGGAGCTGGACAAGCCCATCATCGCCGCCATCCGGGGGCCGGCGGTGGGGGCAGGCCTGGCCTACGCCCTCGCCATGGATCGCCGCATCGGCGATACCACCGCTCGCCTAGGTGCTGTCTTCGTCCGCCGGGGCCTGGCCCCCGACTGCGGTATCTCTTACTTCTTGCCCCGTATCGTGGGCCTCTCCCGAGCCCTGTGGATGGTCACTACCGGGGTCATCCTGGACGCCCATCAGGCCAAGGATATGGGCATCCTGGACGAGGTGGTGGAGGAGGGGCAGGCCCTGGATGCCGCCATCCAATACGCCCGAGGTATCGCCCGTGGGGCTAGCGTGGCCATCGAGCTGGCCCGGCGAGCCATCTACAAGGCCCTCTCCGCTACCTTGGAGGAGGCCCTGGCCTACGAGGAGTTTGCCGGCATCGCCGCCGCCACCACCGAGGACGCCCGCGAGGGGGTGCAAGCCTTCCTGGAGAAGAGGGAGCCTAACTTCCGAGGCCTCTAGCCTCGGCCTGGAGCCGCCGCTGCACCTCGCCCAGGAAGCGGCGAAACAGGTCCCGGAATACGGCGCGGGCCACGGGGGCCCCCACCTGGGCTAGGCGCCCGGCGATGCTGGCCCAGGCTTCCACCATGACCTCCGTGCCCCCATCGTCCAGGGCCCGCAGGTGACCGACAAGCGCGCCCTGTGCCCTGCTACCGCCCCTCTCCAGCCCTTCGGCCACTATCTCCACCCGATAGGCCTCCGGGTCTACAGCCACCAGCTGTACCCGCCCTCGGAAGGAAGCGGAGACAGGCCCCAGCTTGAGGCGTATCTCCCCCACAAAGGTGCGGTCGTCTACCACCTCCACTAGCAGGGCCCCAGGTATGCACTCCACCACCTGCTGGGGATCCAGAAAAAAGCGCCACACCTGTTCCCTAGGCGCGGCGACCTGAAAGATGTCGTCCACCCGCACGTCCATGTTAGACTCCTGCCAGCCGGCGCGAGCCCAGTATAAGGGAGGAAGGCCGAGATGCGCGTGGAGGCTACCATCACCGCCCCCTCCACCATCGCCCAGCTGGTGGAGCACGGACGACGTCTGGAGGAGCTGGGGTTCGATACCATCCTGGTGCCGGAGGCGGGCCACGACCCCTTCCTGCCAATAATGGCTCTGGCCGAGCACACCCGCAGGGTGACCCTGGGTACGGGGGTGGCCATCGCCTTCCCCCGTAGCCCCTTCGTCACCGCCCAGCTGGCCTGGGACCTGCAGAGGTTCTCCGGGGGCCGCTTCCAGCTGGGGCTGGGGACACAGGTGAAGGGGCACAACGAGCGCCGCTACTCCACTCCCTGGACAGGCCCCCCTGGGCCCCGCCTGCGGGACTACATCCTCTGCCTGCGAGCTATCTTCCATACCTTCCACCGCCCCGACCGTCCCCAGTGGCACCGTGGGCCCTACTACCAGTTCACCCTCATCAACCCATTCTTCAATCCCGGACCCTGGGACGGCGGCCCGCATGTGCCTATCTACATAGCGGCCCTCAACCCCTACAACTGCCGCCTGGCCGGCGAACTGTGCGAAGGGGTGCGCCTGCACACAGTGGTCACCCCCTCCTATATCCGGGAGGTAGTGCGACCGGCCATCGCCGAGGGGGCACGAAGGGCGGGTCGTGACCCAGCCCAGGTAGACGTGGTGGGCAACGTCTTCGTCATTACCGGCCGCACGCGACGGGAGATGGCAGAGGCGCGGGAGATCATCAGGCATCACCTCTCCTTCTACGGCGCCACTCGCACTTACTTCCCCGTCTTCGCCCTCCACGGCTGGCTGGACATCGCCCAGGCCCTCCATCGCCTCTCCCTGGAAGGTCGATGGGAGGAGATGCCCCGCCTGATCACCGATGAGATCTTGGACGAGATGGCGGTGACAGGCACCCTGGACGAGTTGCCCGCCCTAATCAAGGAACGCTACGGGGGCCTCATCACTGCCATCAACCTGGTGTTCGGCCCCCCCTATGAGAAGATGCAGGAGAGGCAACGCCAAATGTTCGAGATGGCGGGGCGTTACCTCCTGCCCCATCTCAAGGCCATCTAAGACGGAGGGAGCCATGGACCCAGAGATAAGGGCTCTCACTCACGCCTATGCCCACTGCGTGTGGCGGAAGGACGTGGAAGGCATCGTGCCCCTGTTTGCCCCCGATGGGGCCGTGGACATGGGGAACGGCACCGTCCGCGGGGGCAGGAGGCCCTACGGGAAGCCTATGCTCGCACCTTGGCCCATCAAGAGTTCTTCCCCCTTGTGCACAATCACCTGCTGCAGATAGAGGGGGACCGGGCGCGGGGCATCTGTTACCTGGACGTGCGAGCCCGCACCCCGGACGGCTTCATGATCGGCGCCGGATGGTACGAGGACGAATATGTACGCCTGGAAGGACAATGGTTATTCGCCCTGCGCCGCCTGCACATGTCCTTCTATGTGCCCATGTCCGGGCCCACCTAGCCCACATAGAGGGCCGCCGACCAGCCTCCGTCCACGGGCAAGGCCACCCCGGTAATCATGCGGGCGTCGTCGGAGGCCAGGAAGAGAATGGCTCGGGCCACGTCCTCCGGCTCGGCGATGGCTCCCATGGGATGCATCTGGGCGATGCGCTGCCAAGAGCTCTCGGGATCGCCACCCGCCGCTACTGCCCGAGCCACCGCTGCCTCCAGCAGAGGCGTCCTCACCGCCCCCGGGCAGACGCAGTTGATGCGGATGCCAGCGCGGGCCCACTCCACGGCCAGGGAGCGGGTGAGGAGCACCACCGCTGCTTTAGAAGCGCAGTACACAGACTCTAGGGGGAGGCCTCGCAGGCCAGCCACCGAGGCCACGTTGACGATAACCCCTCCCCCTTGGCGCGCCATCACGGCGATGGCGTGCTTGCACCCGTAGAAGACGCCGCGGGCGTTGACCCCCATCACCCTTTCCCACTCCTGGGACGTGGTCTCAGTAACGGGCAGGGCCACTTCCACCCCAGCATTGTTCACCATGATGTCCAGGCGACCCCATTGTTCCAGCACCCGTCGTATCAGGGCCTCCACCTCCTCCTCCCGAGCGACGTCCACCTCCACAGCCATCGCCTCCCCTCCGCGGCAGCGGATCTGCTCCGCCGCCCGCTCCGCCCCCGGGCCATTCACATCGGCGCAAGCCACCCGCGCCCCCTCGTTAGCCAGCAGATGAGCTGTAGCCAGGCCGATGCCCGAGGCCGCCCCTGTCACCACCGCCGTTCTCCCGCTCAGCCTCATGGACGCCTCCCACCCTTGGTCTGCCCACCGCAAGGCAAGGGTGCCCACTGCCTGTGCCGGGCTCCCCGCACCTCGCCTGATGAATGTAGGCCCCGACGATGCTATCTTAGCTACTGGGTGGGGGAATGGCCAGGCCGACAGCGTTCGCTACCTCCAGGCCTCAGGGCCGACGCTCTGCGGCGGTGTACGACCGCATCCTGGACGTGGCCACTACCCTCTTCGCCCAGAGGGGGTTTTCCGGCGTCTCGATGCGGGACATCGCCGCCGAGGCGGGGCTCAGCAACCAAGGGAGCCTCTACAACCACTTCCCCAGCAAGCGGGCCCTTTATGAGGCCGTCCTCGCCCGCCGGGTGCAGGAACTCTCCCAATTGATGGTGGTGCCCCAGAGCGTGGAGGACGTGGACGCCAACATCTCCCGACTGGTGGACTACCTAGCCCGCCGCCCCTACACCGCTCGCCTCATCCAGCGGGCGGCCATCGATGACGGGCGCTACCTGGGCAAGGCCATCTTCCGTGTCCTGCGCCCCTTTACCGCCCAGGCATGGCGGGCCCTGGAGCAGGTGAACCTGAGCTTGTGGGAGAACGAGGAGCTCATCCACCTGGCGGTGGGCATCTATAACCTCATCTTCGGCTACTTTGCCAACCTGGAGCTAATGCAGGGCTTGCGCATCCGGGAGCCCCTAAGCCCCGAGGCAGTGGAGAGGCAACGGCGGTTCCTCAAGCGGGCCATCCACCTTCTTCTGGATATCAAGGAGGAGCCCCATAGCCCTCCTGACCAGCAGCGATAGACGCCCTTGCCCCCTCAGGAGAGCTCCCACACCCGCCGCCGGTGGTGCCGGGCCTGACCCAATATCAGCTCCAAGGTCTTGGCCCGAGCGGTGAACAGATAGAGGCCATAATCGATGGTGACCCCTACACCCCCGTGCAAGTGATGAGCCACCTCCGTGGCCCGCCGGAAGACATCGCTCGTCCAGGCCTTGGCCACGCTGACATGACGGCGGGCGTCCAGGCCCTGATCTAGGGCCCACAGGGCCCGGTAGGTCAGCCAGCGGGCCCCCTCTACCGCGATGAACATCTCAGCCAAGGCGTGACGCACGGCCTGGAAGGTACCGATAGGGCGGCCAAACTGGACCCGTCGGCTCACGTAGTCAGTGGTCATCTCCATGACCCTCTGGGCACCCCCCACCATGTGGGCACACAAAAGAGCCGTGGTCTGGTCCAGGGCCGGGCCCAGCACCTGCCACCCCCTGCCCTCCTCCCCCAGCAGAGACTCTCCCCCCACCACTACGCCCGGCAGACGCACCCTGTACTGACGCTCGTTGCTCATGACGGGCATTAATACGTGCTCCAGGCCTTCCCCCAAAACCAGGAAGAGGGAGACCCCCTCCTCCCCTTTCCCCCAGCTGCGGGCGGCCACTACCAGCAAGTGACACTGAGGAGAATAAGGCACGAAGAGCTTTTCGCCTTCCAAGAAGTAGTGGCCATGGCGCCGCGCCGCGGGCATGGCTACCGCCTCCGCCTCGTAGCGGGGGATGGCGTCTATGAGGGCCAAGGTCACCAGTAGGCGCCCCTGGGCCAGGAGGGGGAACCAACGTTCCCGTTGCTCCCGGCCCCCCCGGGCCAGGACAGCAACCCCCAGCCCTGCCGTCCACAGGAAGGGTGAAGGAAGGGCCACCCGCCCCATCTCCTCCAGGACGATGCCCAGCTCCAGGTGGCCCTGATCCGCCCCCCCATATTCGAGGGGCACCATCATGCCTGGCCAGCCCATCTGGGCCATCTGCTCCCATAGAGAGGGGGAAAAGCCCTCAGGGGAGTTGCTCATCTCCCGCACCCGCTCGATGGGGCATTCCCTCTCCAGGAACTGACGGACGGATCGCTGCAAAAGGCGCTGCCCTTCGCTCAGCTCGAAGTCCATCTCCCCCTATCCCCGGGGCAGACCCAGCCCCTTGTAGCCGATGATGTCCAGCTGAATCTCCCGCGTCCCCCCACCAAAGGTGAGGATGCGCACCCGCTCGTAGAGGCGCTCCAGGCGCCCCCGCAAGGGGGCATCGGGGCTGGCAGGAGTCAGTTGGCCATACAAGTCCATGACCTGAATGCCGATATGCGCCAGCTTCAGTTGCAGGTCCACGGTGAACACCTTGGCCATGGAGGCCCCCACATAGGGCACCTCCCCCCGCTCGATGAGCCACACGTTGCGGTAGGCGAGCATCTTGGCCACCTCCACCTCCACCGCCAGCTGGGCCAGCTGATCCCCTACCCAGGGGTCATCGGCCACTGGCTTACCGGCGTAGGTGGTGCGACAGGCCCACTCCATCAGCTCCCGCAACAGCCGCTCCACCATGGACACCGGGCTGAGGGCAATGCGCTCAAAGTCCAGCTGCATACCGATGAGGCGCCAGCCGTCGTTCTCTTGTCCGATGAGGCGGGAGGCCGGCACCCGCACGTTGTCGTAATAGGTGATGTAGGTACGTACCCCGCCCCACACCTCCAGGGGGACGGCGGAGAACCCCGGAGAGCGAGTGTCCACCATGAAGATGGAGATGCCCCGGTGCTTAGGAGCATCGGGATCGGTGCGAGCTGCCAGCCAGATGTAGTCGGCGAACCCAGCGTTACTGGTGAAGATCTTCTGTCCGTTGATGACGTATTCGTCACCCTCCCGCACCGCCCGCGTCTGGAGACTGGCCAGATCGGTGCCGGCATTAGGCTCCGTATAGCCCACAGCGATGACCAGTTCCCCCCGCAAGATAGGGGGCAGGAACTCACGTCTCTGCTCTTCCGTACCCACCCGCATGATGGTGGGGCCGATGGCCGCGCACTCCAGAACGGGGAAGGGAAGACCACGGGCATACAGTTCTTCGAAGAAGATGAACTGCTCCCACCATCCCCGACCCATCCCCCCATACTCCTTGGGCCAGCCGATGCCCAGCCAACCGTCCGCCCCCAGGCGGCGGATGAAGGCCCGGGTATGAGGGGCCCCCAGGTGGCCCCCCTCAGGGCCCTCCAACTCCGCCAGGAGCTCGGGGGTGGTGATGCTGTCCAAGTAGCGCCCTACTTCCTCCCGGAAGCGCTCCAGCGTCGGTGGCAGTGCGAACTCCATGTCTCCTCCTTCAGGCCGGGGCCCAGCCGATGACCCCCTCCTGCGCTAGCTCTTCTAGCTGAGCCTGGGTGAGCCCCAACAGCTCTCGGAACACGTAATCGTTGTGCTGGCCAAAGAGGGGAGCGGGACGGTGGTGGCGGTTAGGGAGGCCCTGGATGCGGAAGCCAAACCAGGGATAGGCGTGCTCGCCCACTACCTCCCGATCTACCGGTTGCAGGAACTGGCGCTCCCGATAGTGAGGGTCGTCCATGATGTCCGTGGCCCGCATCACCGCCCCTGCCGGCACCCCCGCCGCCTGCAACCGGTGCATCAGCTCCCGGTGGTCGTGGCCCCGCGTCCACTGCCCCAAGCGAGCATCCAGCTCCGCTTCCCGTTCCTTACGCCCCATGACGGTGGCCAGGGCTGGATCGCGGGCCCACTCCGGGGCCCCCATCACCTCCACCAGGGCCTGCCATTGCTCGTCGGTCTCCACAGCGATGGTGATCCAGGTGTCTGGCTCGCGGCACGGGTAACAGTTGTGGGGAGCCAAGAGGGGGTGTCGGTTGGCCATGCGCGGGGCGACCTGCCCGCACACCTGCCACTCGATGAGGCGCCGGCCGTTCACGTAGGTCATGATCTGGGACTGGGGCCCCTCAATATAGGCCCCTTCCCCTGTGCGACGGCGGCGCATGAGGGCCATGGCCACCACCGCTGCCGTGAAATAGCCCACGGTGGGGTCAGCGGCGCCCCCAAGAGGGTAAGGGATGTCCTCGGGCGAGTAGCCAGTGGCGTCGGAGACCCCGCTCAGATGCTCAAAGGTAAAAGCGAAGCCCACCACGTCCCGCCAAGAGCTGGCCTTACTGTAGGCCGGCAGGGACACGTAGATGATGTCCGGGCGTACCGCTTTCAGGACCTCGTAGCTCAGGCCCAAAGAGTCCATGACGTGGGGGCTGAAGTTCTCCACTACCACGTCGCTCTTGGCTACCAGGGCCTTGAACAGCTCCACCCCCTTGGGGTGTTTCAGGTCCAGGGTGCACCCCAGTTTGTTGAGATTGGTGACATTCCAAAGGGGGCTGGTCTCCCAGCTGGTATAGTCCCCCAGGGGCCGAGCCGCCGTCCGGTACTCGTCCATGCTCCGGGGGGACTCCACCTTGATCACTTCCGCCCCGAAGGCGGCCAGGAGACAGGTGCAGAAGGGCCCCGACCAGAACCGGGCCAGCTCGATGACCCGCACCCCGCGGAAGGGCAGCTCCTCAGCCATGGCCTCCCCTCCTTCAGACGATCCCCGCCCGCCGCAGTTGCTCTATCTGCCGCGATGTCAGGCCCAGGCGCTCCTTTAGCACTTCCTCCGTGTGCTCCCCCAGCATGGGGGCCCCCCTCTGGAGGGCCTCTCCCTCCTCCCCCACGAACCGGAGGGGGGGCCTGGGATAACGCAACTCCTCTACTAGGGGGTGAGCTAGGGAGAGGAAATACCCCACCTCCTGGAAGGGAGGGAATTGGAGCAGATCGGCCGGGGTATTGATAATGGCCACCGGGATCTCGTGTTTCCGGCCCAAAGAGAAGATCTCCTCTCGTGTCCTCTCGGCGAACCAGGGAGCGAAAATGGCCTGCAGCTCTTCACCATATCGGTAACGGTCATTAGCATCGGCATACTTAGGTACCGAGAGGAGCTCCTCCTTGCCCGCCATGCGGCACAATCCCTCCCAGTGGGCCTGGGTAAGCAGGTAGACCCCGATGTAGCCGTCGCGACAACGGAAGACGCCCGGGAAGTGGTTGCCCCGCCGGACGGTGCCCGGGATCACCGGCGGCAAAGGGACTTTGGCCAAGGCACGCTGGTAGGAGACCATCAGGGTGGGATAGAGGGTGGTAGAGTACACGGCCTCGTACTGGCACACGTCCACCCACGCCCCCTGCCCAGTAGCCTGCGCCTGGTATAGGGCGAAGACGATGCCCGTGAGGGCGCACACCCCTGTCATGAAGGAATAGAAATCGTTGCCCGGCTGCAAGGGCTCGCGGGAGGGTTCGCCCAACATGTAGGCGCCGCCGCCCAGGGCCGCGGTCACCAAATGTCCCCCCTGATACCCCCGGTAAGGCCCCGTCTGCCCGAAGGGGGTCACCGAGGCCACCACCAGGGCCGGGTTCTCCCTCTGTAGCCTAGCCACCCCCAAGCCCATGGCTTCCAGGGTGCCTGGAGGAAAGCTCTCCACCAAGACTTGAGCTTGGGCCACCAGGCGCAGGAAGATGTCCCGCCCTGTAGCACTTTCCAGGTTCAGGGTGATGGATCTCTTGTTGGCGTTGACGAACAGGTGGGTGACGCTGGTCTCTCGTCCCCTGCCCCGTGTGGGGAAGGGCCCCTCCCGCCGCGCCCTCTCCCCCTGGGGCGGCTCCACCTTGATCACGTCCGCCCCGTAGTCGGCCAGAAGACGAGCGGCAAAGGGCCCAGCGATGCCCTCGCTCACGTCCAGGACGAGAACTCCCTCCAGCGGCCCCTTCACCATGGCTCCCCCCTCTGGTTCTATCCTAGTCTAACGGCGGAGGGGGCCATGACCACACGCCCCGCGCCAATCTGGCCATGGGACTGGAGGTGAAGGCTTGTCAGCGGAGCTGAGGCAGAGGCTGGAAGGACTCATTGGCAAGAAGGGCCGCCCCTCCTACGGGGCTGACGAGGTGAACCTGCCCATGATCCGCCATTGGTGTGAGATGGTGGAGGACGCCAATCCCCTCTACTGGGACGAGGAGTTTGCAAGGTCATCCAAGTACAAGAGGATCATCAGTCCGCCAGTGATGCTGCACACCTGGATCTTCGGGCGGTGGTGGAGTCCCCCCTACCTGCGGGGCGCAGAGGAGGGAGAGGAAGAGCCAGTGGCCGCCGTGTTCCGCACCCTGGAGGAAATGGGATACAAGAGCACGGTGGCTGTCTCCAACGAGGCCGAGTACCTGGAGCCCTACGGGGTGGAGGCCGGCCGCCTGGTGGCCGTTCGCTACGTGTCGGAGGTGAGCGAGGAGAAGGAGACCCGCCTGGGATGGGGAGTCTTCCTCACCATGGTTACCGAGTGCTACACCGAACACGGAGGCCGGTTGGTGGGCATCAACCGCATGGTTCTGCTAAAGTACCGGCCCCACGGAGGTCAGAGATGAGGGAGCAGGCCATCTCCAACCGCCCCTGGGAGCAGGTTCAGGAGGGAGAGGAGCTGCCCCCGCTGGAGTTCCCCATCACCGTGACCCGCCTAGTGATGGCCGTGGCCGCCACCCGTGACCTCTACCCTGTGCATCACGATCCGGAAGTCGCCCGCCGTCAGGGGGCGCGGGACATCTTCGCCAACACCATGTTCTTCCAGGGCCTCATTGGCCGCTACCTGACCGATTGGGGCGGCCCGGAGAGCTTCGTGCGCAAGCTGGGCATCAGCATGCGCGACCAGGTCTACCCAGGGGATACGGTCACGGTGGAGGGCCGTGTCACCAAGAAATACCAGCAAGAGGGGATGCGCCTGCTGGACCTCCAGGTGACCATCCACAAGGGACAATCCCTGGCCGTACAAGCCTGGGCCACGCTGGAGCTGGCCGAGTAGGGAGGCAGGGCTATGGACGACCTCACCTTCCTGCGGGACAAGACAGCCATCGTCGGCATCGGGGAGACGGAGTACTCACGGGACGCCGAGCGCAGCGAGCTGCGGCTGGCAGTGGAGGCCATCTTGGCCGCCCTGAAGGACGCCGGCCTCAGCCCAGAACAGGTAGACGGCCTGGTGCGCAGCGAGATGGAGTCGGTAAGCGAGGGTGACCTGGTCAATGCCCTGGGCTTCAAGAACCTGCGGGCCTTCTGCGCCGTGGGCTATGGGGGCGGGGCAGGGTGCGCCACCGTTCTCCACGCGGCCATGATGGTGGCCACCGGGGTGTGCAATTACGTGGTGGGCTGGCGGGCCCTGCGGGGAAGGTCAGGCCGGCGCTACGGCCAGGCCACGGTACAGCCCCAGCTCCCTCCCTGGATGGGCTATTACTACCCCTTCGGCCTCCAGGTCCCTGGGCACTGGGTGGCCATGATCGCCCAACGCTACATGCACGAGTACGGCATCAAGCGGGAGCACTTTGGGGCGGTGGCCATCGCCTGCCGCAAGCACGCCAACCGCAACCCACGGGCCATCTTTCACGACCGCCCTCTGACCATGGAGGAATACCTCAACGCCCCCATGATCTCCTATCCCCTGTGCCGCTACGATTACTGCCTGGAGACGGACGGGGCCTGCGCCTTTGTGGTCACCTCCGCTGAGCGGGCGCGCGACCTACGTAAGCCCCCAGCTTACATCCTGGCCGCGGCCCAGGGCACGGGGCCCGAGGTCCAGACCATGGTCAACTATTACCGGCCCTCCATCACCTGGCCCTACGAGACAGAGGAATGCGCCAAGGCCCTGTGGACCATGGCTGGGGTGGGGCCAGAAGACGTGGACGTGGCCCAGATCTACGACCACTTTACCCCCCTTGTCCTCCTGGCCCTGGAGGGCTTCGGATTCTGCGGGCGGGGGGAGGGGGGCGATTTTGTGGAGGGCGGGCGCATCGAGATAGGAGGCACATTGCCCATCAACACCGCCGGCGGGCTCCTATCGGAGGCGTATATCCACGGCTGGAACCTGATCAACGAAGGAGTGCGGCAAATCCGCGGCGAGTCCACTTGCCAGGTAGAGGACGCCGAGCTCTGCCTGGTCACCAGCGGCAATGGGGTGCCCACCAGCGCCATCCTGCTGCGGAGGTGAGCCATGACCGCTCCTCGCCCCCTCCCTACCCTGGATGAGGACAATCATGAGTGGTGGGAGGCCCTGCGCCAGCACCGCTTGGTCTTCCAGCGGTGCGCCGGATGCGGCTGCTGGCGCCATCCCCCACGCCCGGCCTGCCCTCACTGCCGGAGCCTGGGATGGACCTGGGTGGAGAGCCGCGGGACGGGGACCATCTATGCCTACACCGTCATCTATCGCCCTGCCCACCCCTACTTTGCAGACAAGGTCCCCTACAACGTCATCCTGGTGGAGCTAGACGAAGGGGTGCGCCTGGTGTCCAACCTGGTGCCCCACGACGAGAGGTATCTCCGGGTGGGCCAGCGGGTGCGGGTGTTCTATGACGACGTGTCAGAAGAGTGCACGCTTCCCCTGTTCTGCCCCCTGGAGTGAGCCCCGCTGGACAGTCATCCCTCCCGTCGGATCTCCACCCGGGCCTCCTTGGGCAGGTGGTTGGGGCTCAGATAGAACATGCGGTAGTGCAGGTGACCATAGTCCCCCACCATGTTCAGCACCCGGATGGGCGAGGGGGTGACGGTGTTCTGGTTCTTCCAGCCCGGGAACTGGTAGGGCTCGCGGGAGTGGTAGATGATGACCTGGCCCGGCTGCACGCAAGGGGACACCTTGGCCCGGGCCACAAACTCCCCCACCTCGTTGTATACCCGCACCCGCTGGTGGTCGGCGATGCCCCGCTGGCGGGCGTCCTGCACGCTGATGTACACCACCGGCTCCCCCCGCTGCAGACGGAGGAGGGTCTCGTCGGGGGCGAAGATGGCGTGGATGCTCCACCGGTCGTGGCCCCCGTTGATGCGCAAGGGGTAGGGCCCACCGGCCTTGGGGGGCTCCTTGTGGCAGGCGAAGGCCTCCCCAGCCTCCAGGAACCAGGGGTGGTCGATGTAGAACTGCTGGCGCCCAGTGAGGGTGGGCCAGGGCTCCTTGCGCTTGATGAACCACTCGAACTGGTTGATGGGCCGGCCCTCAGTAAAGTCGCTATACATGAACCCCAAGGCCGGCAGCAGGGCCACAGGTGGGATCCGGCGCAGGCGCACCATTCCTGCTGAGGAGGCCTCCCCCCAGGCGTCCTCCCCCAGGCCGCTGGCCCGGGTGGCCGGGGCGAAGCGGAGCATGAAGTCCAGGGCCTTGCACTGCTGCTCATAGCCTTCGCCGTAGTGGCCCTCAGCGGTGAGGTCGTCGTAGAGGGTGGCCAGGTTTCGCTCCCGCCCCCAGGCGTCCCGGAACACGCTCACCCCCCTCTCCCGCGCCCGCTCCTGGATCTTCTTGGCCAGCAGCATGACGATGTCCCATTCCGGCTTGGAGTCATGCAGGGGCTCCAC
>FWWL01000462.1_pt1 | contig 68512 bp, 59 predicted proteins | sample 2228331 | NCBI WGS metagenome assembly FWWL01 (sample SAMEA103939775, study PRJEB20133) | metagenome
ATATAATTATATTATGCATATAAGCATAATGTTCTAACATATTTTATTCGCAAAAAGGTTAAATTAATAGTGCAGCAGGGAAATGCGACAGAAAATATAAATATATAGAGCTTCAAAAAACAAACTTAAATTTTGTAATTTATAAGGAGGGTTTTTATATGGCTGCAGGAAGTGGAAAGTTTAATAAAGGTTTAAAGGTACCCACAGCTCACAAGGCTCTTGATAATATGAAGTATGAAATAGCTTCAGAACTAAATTTGCCGGTACACCAGGGCTCCGAAGACTACTGGGGAAATCTATCATCAAAGGATTGCGGAAGGGTCGGAGGAAGCATGGTAAAGAAGTTAATCACCATGGCAGAACAACAGCTTGAAGGTAAAGAATAGTTTAATATAAAAAAACAAAAATCAGACTGCAATATGTCTGATTTTTGTTTTTTATTATATAGATATATATAACTTAGCCCGTTACATGCAAAATCAATTGTGCTATAATTAGGATATTGTGCATAGTACAAAGTCACTAACAACTAAGAAACGTTTGTGCGAAATCTGAATGAAAAATGTAAAATGTTTTTCGCAAAACATATAATATTGAATGCAAATCAGAATTTGTATTTGGTTAAGTGCAAATTCAATAACAACTAAGGAAACTTTTTACGAAATTTATTTGAAAATGACAACTTATAATGGAAATTTCGCAAAAAGTATAGGAGATGAATATATGATTCTTGAGAGCGGAATTCTTGCTGATAAAAAGCTGATGATATTATACCTTTTAAGCAAGATGGACATCCCACTTACCAAAACACAGATCACAAATGCGGTATTAGAGAACAACCTAATAGATTTTTTTACTTTCCAGCAGTGTATCTCAGAGCTGGAGGAATCCGGTATGATAAAGCTTGTATTGCACCAGAAAAAGCAATGCTTTGCCACTACCGAAAGTGGTAAAAATGCTGTTGAGGTTTTCTGGCAAAGGATTTCAAAATTTAACTCCGGTATCATAGATAATTATATAGCTATGAACAAAGATAGTCTTAAGAAGGAATCCCAGGTAATTGCAGAATATAGCAAAGCAAGCGACAAAGAATACATAGTGACCTTGAAGGTAATTGAAAAAGAGCTTGTCTTAATGGATCTTAAGCTTAGCGTTGTATCTGCAAAACAGGCAAAGCAGGTCTGTGAGAAGTGGAAAAGCTCCTCAGAAAAGATATACAGCCAGCTTATAAGCTCTCTTATAAATTAAACCAAAAAAAGCGCCTCAAAGCGCTTTTTATTTTTATATCAAAGCCTTACTTGCCTTATATTTCATTGCACTATCTATAAAGCTCTTAAATAATCCAATTTCCTCTGGGTATTTTTCTAAAAGCATCTCCGGATGCCACTGCACACCAACAAAAAATCTGCTCCCCTCCAGCTCATATGCCTCCAGAAGCCCGTCCTCCGAATACGCGGAAGCCTTAAGGACAGGCGCCAGATCCTTTACTGCCTGATGGTGAAAAGAGTTTACTCCCTTTAGTCCGCTGCCATATAACTCACTCAACCTCGTTTGCTCCGGCAACTTGACCTTATGTATAATATCCGCCTTACTGCTCTGTGGGTTGCTGTGCCTTACAGCAGTTCTATATTGCAAGCCTATGTCCTGATATATGCTGCCCCCCGCAGCAATATTCAGCAGCTGCATTCCCCTGCATATGCCCAGCACTGGTATATTCGAGGGGATTACCTTTTCTGCCAGCTTCATCTCAAAGCTGTCTCTTCTATCGCAGATTGTCATATTATCAACTTTAATATCTTCGTTAAAGTATTTAGGATGTACATACTAAACTCCAGAAAACAATATCCCGTCTGCCAGCTTTACAAATGCATCAATATTGTCCTCACCCTCTATATTGGGCATAACAAGAGGTGTTCCCCCAGCCAGCATAACGGCATTTATATAATCCCAGGTACAAATGCTTATGTCCTGATCTGCCTTTCCCCTTACCTTTCTTTCATTCAACTCATCCTGACCTACGTGATAGGAAGTAATAAGAATTATAGGTTTCACACACCCGCCCCCTTTTTTTTATTCTAGCATATAGATCTGGCACTAGGCTATAGGCAATGGGCAATTGGACCCCTCTTAACAATGTATAAAAATACTATTATAATTGTTAATTTATTGCTATAATAATGGTAAATAGTGCCCTGCTATACAATTCGTTCTTAGCAGCAGGGCACAAAATTAATGAAGTGTGTTATGAAATTTAAATATATCATAGGAGGTAACGCTCATGAAAATTGGTCTGGTTGGTCTGCCTTTAGTCGGCAAGACGACGTTTTTTAATTTGCTTACCCACGCCCATGCGGAGATATCGAACTTTTCTTCAGGAAAAGTAGCTTCAAACATTGGTACTGCAAAGGTCCCCGATCATAGAATCGATTTTCTCTCAAAGCTTTACAAGCCCAAAAAGATAACCTATGCCATGATTGATTTCATCGACGTTCCAGGGCTGGTTAGCGGAGCCAGTGCCGGCAAAGGAGTTGGAAACCAATTCCTTGAGGATATAAGGAAGGTCGATACCCTTGTACATATTATCAGAGCCTTTGAGAACCCTGACGTGCAGCACGTGGAAGGCTCCATTGATCCTATGCGCGACATCGAGACAGTAAACCTCGAGCTGCTTTTCGCCGACCTGGGTATCATAGACAATAGGATAGCCAGAATAGAAGGCAGCAAGAAGATCACTAAAGAAAACCTGGCAGAGCTTGAGGTAATTAAAAAGTGTAAGGAAGGTCTTGAGAATGGGCTTCTGATACACCAAATAAAGCTGACTGATGAAGAAAGAGAGCTTTTGAAAACCTTCAGCTTCCTTTCAGAGAAACCCATGATACTTGTCGTCAATATCGATGAGGACTCACTGAAGTCAGGCAGCTACCCGCAGAAGGAAGATGTTCTTAAGTATTCAATAGAACGAAATGTCCCTGTTGTTGAGATTAGTGCCAAATCAGAAATGGAGATCAGTGAGCTTGAAGAAGAAGACAGACGGATGTTCATGGAGGAGCTTGGTATCAAGAGATCCGGTATAGATGTCCTTGCAAGTACCGTTTACAATTACCAGGGGCTTATATCCTTCCTGACAGCAGGTGAAGACGAGGTCAGAGCCTGGACTATCAGAAAGGGTATTGATGCCAGAAAAGCAGCAGGAAAAATTCATTCTGATATTGAAAGGGGCTTCATAAGGGCCGAGGTTATCAAATTCACCGATATCGAAGCACTGGGAGCTTTACCGAAAGCCAAGGAAAAGGATCTATACCGCCTGGAAGGCAAAGAGTATATCGTTCATGACGGAGATATAATTAACTTCAGATTTAATGTATAAAAAAAAGCGCATATAGCGCTTTTTTAATTTCCTCTAGCCTCGTGTCAAATACTCGTAGGCACTGCCTGCAAGATATAATGAGCCGCAGATGCATATCATACTGTCCTTGTCATACAGCTCCTTCGCCTTCTCTATAGCTTTAGCTATATCTGGCTCAGCACTTACATTGGCGCAGTATGGCTTCACAGCCTCCGCCATCGCATCGGCGGTCAGTGCCCTTTCGCTCTCCGGTTCTGTGGCTACTGTATGGTGGGCCAATGGCATAAGCTTTCTGATTGCATAGCCATAATCCTTATCCTTCAGCATACCTATAACAAATATTATCTTCCTGCTGCTGAAATACTTGGAAAGAGCACCCTGAAGAGAATTTATTCCATCTTCATTGTGAGCACCATCGATTAGTATCAAAGGCTCAGTGGTCACTATGCTCAAACGGCATGGCCATTTGACAGTCTCAATACCCTTTCTCACTGCTTCCGCTCCAATTGTATGCCCCATACTATTAAGCTCTGCTATTGCAGTAAGTGCAACAGCTGCATTGCTTAACTGATGGTCCCCGATAAGAGGCAGCTTAATATCGCGTATATCATAGTCCCGGTATTTAAAATCTATTATTTGCCCGCCCATGCTGTAGTCCTTCAGTACAATTGAATTAGCATCTGCCTTTACCAAGTTCGCCCTTTTCTCTCGGCTTATCTCTTCCATAAGGTGGGTGACTTCAGAAAATAACTGCGGATACAATATCACCGTTGAAGCTTCCTTTATAATTCCTGCCTTCTCATAGGCTATCTTTTCTATAGTATCTCCGAGAATATCCATATGATCATAGCTTATGGAGGTTATCACCGCAAGAGTCGGGTCTATCACATTTGTAGCGTCAAACCTTCCCCCAAGTCCTACTTCGATTATTGCAAAATCAACCTTCTTACGCTCAAAATAAAGTAATGCCATTGCAGTGTACATTTCAAACTGTGTAGGCTCTTCAAGTCCCTTTTCCCTCATGAGCTTCACCATATCCATGACCTCCAGGGCATACTTGACAAAGTCCTCCTCTGTTATCTCGCTACCGTCTATTGTCATACGCTCTGTATTCCTGTAAAGGTGAGGCGATATATACATTCCAGTACTATACCCGGCATTGCTTAACACATTAGCTATCATTGCAGTTGTTGAGCCCTTTCCGTTGGTGCCTGCAACATGTATAAGCTTTAGTTTTTTATGGGGATTTCCCAGGAAATCCAGAAGCTTCGCCGTTCTCTCTAGACCGGGCCTGCATCCGAATTTCATGGAGGTTTCAATAAAATTTACTACTTCATTATAGTTCATGTCTTATACCTCGCCCCATTACTTTTTAATCGAATTTATCCTTTCAAGTACCTTTTCCAACATATCCTGATATTTCTTAGCCTTAGCCTTCTCTTCTTCAATTACATTCTGAGGTGCCTTTGCGACAAAGCCTTGGTTTTCGAGCTTTCCTTTGACCCTCTGCAGTTCCTTCTCCAGATTATCCTTTTCCTTGTTAAGTCTTTCAAGCTCTTTTTCGAAATCTACCAAATCCTCAAGAGGCAGGTATATTTCAGCACCATTCATTTGTGCCGATACCGCGCCCTCAGGTATACCCTGCTTCTCAGCAAGGATCACAACCTCAGAAGCAGATGCAAGTCTTTCGAAGTACATCTTGCCCTCCTCCATGGCTGCCTTCACTTCTTCATTGCCGGTAACTATCATTACCTTGGCTTTTCTTGATGGAACAACATTCATTTCGGCTCTGACATTTCTTATTGCCTTTATAGCCTCCATAACCATTTCCATCTTTTTCTCTTCCTCTGGCCTATAGGAACTTTCATCATATTCCGGCCACTTGGAAATCATTATTGATTCAAACTCAGAGGGCAGGTGATGGTATATTTCCTCTGTAATAAAAGGCATGAATGGGTGCAGCAGCTGCATAGTTCCCTCTAGAACGTCGCATAGTGTCACTTGCGCTGCAAGCTTGGTATCCTCATTCTCACCATAAAGTCTTGGCTTTACAAGCTCGATGTACCAGTCACAGAACTCCGTCCACATGAAGTCATACAGCTTCTGTGCAGCAATCCCCAGCTCGAACTTATCCATGTTCTCTGTAACTTCTTTTACTACGGTGTTGAACCTGCTTATTACCCACTTGTCTGCTGTAGTCAGGTTTGCTTCATATTTTGACCTGTCTATATTCTGTACCTTATCAAAGTCCAGATTCATAAGAACGAACCTTGAGGCGTTCCAAATCTTATTTGCAAAGTTGCTGTAAGCCTCTACCTTCTCCCAGAAGAATCTCATATCGTTCCCCGGAGAGTTCCCTGATATAAGGTTGAATCTTAAAGCGTCAGCACCGAATTTATCGATTACATCAAGAGGGTCTATCCCGTTACCAAGGGATTTGCTCATTTTCCTGCCTTCAGAGTCCCTGATTATTCCATGTATGAAAACATACTTGAAGGGCTCCTGCTGCATGTTCTCCATTGCCGAGAATATCATTCTCGCCACCCAGAAGAATATTATGTCATATCCGGTAACCAAAACGCTTGTTGGATAGAAGTACTCCAAATCCTCAGTCTTGTCAGGCCATCCCAGAGTAGAGAAAGGCCAGAGTGCAGAACTGAACCAGGTGTCCAAGGTATCCTCATCCTGCTTCAAGCTTCCGCCGCACTTTCCACAGGTGGTTGGCGGTGTTTTTGATACAATTATCTCCCCGCAGTCCTGACAGTAATATGCGGGTATCCTATGACCCCACCAAAGCTGTCTTGAGATACACCAGTCCTGAATGTTCTCCATCCAGTTATAATAGGTTTTTGAGAATCTATCGGGCACGAACTTAACTCTGCCATCCCTTACAACCTCTAAAGCAGGCTCTGCAAGGGGCTTCATCTTTACAAACCACTGCTTGGAAAGTATCGGCTCTATTGTAGTGTTGCATCTCTGACAGTGGCCTACATTATGCTCATGCTCTTTTGTCTTGACCAATAGTCCTTGCTCTTCCAAATCCTTGATTATCTGCTTTCTAGCTTCATATCTGTCCAAACCCTTATACTTGCCGCCCAACCCATTTATTGTGCCATCATCATTCATAACTCTTGGCATCGGGAGATTGTGCCTCATACCTACTTCAAAGTCGTTAGGATCATGGGCTGGTGTTATCTTAACTGCTCCTGTCCCGAACTCCTTATCAACATAATTATCTGCTATTACTGGTATTTCCTTGTTCATCAATGGAAGTATCAGCATTTTGCCTACCAGGTGCTTGTATCTGTCATCATCAGGATTAACAGCTACTGCAGTATCACCAAGCATAGTCTCAGGCCTGGTGGTTGCAATTTCAATAAACTCATCACTGTCCTTTATTGGGTACTTTATGTGCCAGAAATGTCCTTGGGCTGTGTCGTATACGGTTTCAATATCCGATATTGAAGTCTTGCAGTTAGGGCACCAGTTTATTATTCTCTCACCCTTGTAAATGAGCCCTTTTTCATAAAGCCTAATGAAAACCTCTGTTACAGCCTTAGAGCAGCCTTCATCCAAGGTGAACCTTTCTCTGGTCCAGTCGCAGGAGCTTCCAAGCTTTTTCAGCTGGTTAAGTATTCTTCCGCCGTATTCTTCCTTCCACTCCCAAGCCTTTTCAAGGAATTTATCTCTTCCAAGTCCATACTTCGTTTTGCCTTCCTTTGCAAGAGCCTCAACTATCTTGGCCTCTGTGGCTATACTTGCATGGTCAGTACCGGGCAGCCAAAGTGTGGCATAGCCTTGCATCCTTTTCCATCTTATGAGTATGTCCTGTATTGTATTATCCAAGGCATGACCCATGTGAAGCTGACCAGTAATGTTTGGAGGTGGTATCACTATAGTATAGGGTTCCTTGCTTTTATCAACCACAGGTGTAAAGTATCCCTTTTCCATCCAATTCTGATATAATGTCTCTTCTACTTGTTTCGGATCGTAGGTTTTTGCAATGTTCTTAGATTCATCCATGTTATCTCCTCCAATATATAGTTTGTAAAGCATATAACTTATAAAACAAAAAATAAAAATCCTCCGCCCATGTTAAGGGCGAAGGTATATTTCGCGGTACCACCTTATTTCCGGCAAACACCGGCTCTTTGAACTGTAACGGGCAGACCCGCCTGTTGCTACTCTATTCGCAGCAGGAGCTCAGAAGCTACCTTCGATAGCACCACACCTGGAAAACCTTACAGCCTGTGAGTTTTCCTCTCTAAAAAGGCGGTTACTGTCTACTCCTCTTCTTCATTGCTTTTATTTAAATATATATAAATAGTATTAAAATTGTGCAGATTTGTCAATATTATTTTTTTATCGGGTCCATCTTGTGCTGATGCCTTATACTTATGTAGTTATTCACATAAACCACCAAGGCCACTATCGTCAAAAGTACAAACCCATCCAGAAATACTTGGCTGTATGGTAATTCAAAGGCCACAGCCAAAATGGCAATATAGAAAGCAATTGTAGAAATCTTCCCAAACCTGTTAGCCGGAACGACAATGTCATGGTCATTGAATAGCGTAATTGCTCCTAAAATCAGCAGAGTTTCCTTAAATGCCACAACAACGATTATCCAAAAAGGTATTTGATTTTTCAGCGTTATGCTTATTAGAACTGCAAGCAGCATCAGCTTATCAGCAAGAGGGTCAAGTACAATCCCCAGTCTGGTGATAAGGTTGTATTTGCGTGCGATAAAACCATCCAAAATATCAGTCAAGCCCGCGACCACAAATATCACTATGGCTATTCTAACCCCATATTCCATTGGAGAAAAAAAGTAATAAACAAATCCAGGAATCAATAAAAATCTGACAATAGTCAACGCATTTGGAATATTCATAGCTCACCTCTCTATAATACATCTACCTGCAAGCTGGTGCCTTTTATTTATGACTGCTTCTCGAATTGATATTCCCAGTGGTTGTAACTTGATTTTTGGTATGCAGCTTATTTATATTTATTCCCCACAACAACCTTAAATATTTACCTTTACATTGTATATATATTTTACCATTTCTAGGCTTTGAATTCCAGACAAAATGCGCTTGTGCCGCCACAGCAAAACCACAAAAACTTTAATGGACTATCTCAAAACCTTATGCATTACATAATATGAAAATAATAGCATGTTAATTATGATTGGAGGGTATCTGGTGAAAAAATATACAAAACTTATTGCATTTGTTCTTGTTGCTCTAGTTGTCTTATCTTCTGTGGCAGTGCTGTCTACAGGCTGCGGCAAGCAGGAGCTTACTACCGTCAGGCTGAATGAGGTTGTGCGCTCTATTTTCTATGCTCCACAGTATGTTGCAATCAACAAAGGTTTTTTTGAAGATCAGGGTTTAAAAATCGAGCTTACTACAGGTCAAGGTGCAGATAAGACAATGACTGCATTGCTTTCCGGCCAATGTGATATCGGCTTCGCAGGACCTGAAGCCACCATCTATGTGTATAATCAGGGCAAGGAGGATTATCCTGTAATATTTGCTCAGCTTACCCAGCGGGATGGTTCTTTCCTGGTTGCAAAAACCAACGAGCCGGAATTCAAATGGGAGAACACAAAGGGAAAGGTTATTATCGGTGGCAGGCCAGGAGGAGTACCGGAAATGTCACTTGAATACGTGCTGAAGAAACATGGAATAATCCCAGGCAAAGATGTTGAAATAATAACTAATTTACAGTTCACTGCTACCGCAGGCGCTTTCAAGAGTGGAACAGGCGACTATGTTGCATTATTTGAACCTACTGCCTCAATGCTTGAAAAAGAAAATGCAGGGAAAATCGTATCCTCTATCGGCGAAGAAAGCGGCCTAATTGCATACACTGCATATTTCACATCAAAAAGTACTATCGATAAGAATCCTGAACTTGTTCAAAAGTTCACAAATGCCACCTACAAAGGTCAGCTTTGGGTAAAGAACCATACAGCTGAGGAGATAGCCAAGGAAATCAAATCCTTCTTCCCTGATACTGAAGAAGAACTGCTAATCACGGTAGTTAACAGGTATAAAGAAATCGGCGCTTTCTGTGATAACCCAATTACTACTCCAGAATCCCTTGAATTGCTGCAGGATGTAATGCAATCTGCCGGTCAGCTTGATAAGAGGGTGGAATATGACAAAATCGTGACACAGGAATTTGCCAACAAGGCAATGAAAACAGTAAAGTAGCTATAATATAAAATACAAGACCGGAGTTTATACTTCCGGTCTTGTATTATTCAACCACTTCTCAATACTTAAACACGCCTCTTCCATATTGTCGGTATTGACAGTCAGCTCATATTCAAATTCTTTCTGTTCATTCTCATACATTGGATCATAGTATCGAACCATAAGATCTCTTGCTACTTCACAGTAATCATCTTGTTCAATGCTCCTGTTATACTCCTCGATTCTCTTGGCAGAAATATGTCTTCCCAGCTTCTCCAGAGAGTTCCTGATATCTGCCTTGCAATCCTCATGCTGGGTATATTCTTCTACAATCCTCTGTACGCGTTTTTCCAGGCTTCCCTCCGCAAGTATGTGCCTTCCCGATTTCATGCTCTCCATAATAAAATGTGGAACCACAATATTTCCTATTCTGCTGCTTTCTCCCTCGACAAATACAGCATTGGATTTTCTGCCCTTCAGTTTGTCATATACCAAGGATTCAAATTGCTTCTGGCTTACACGACCCCCCAGCCCAACATCTCCAAGCAGCGACCCCCTATGGTTCGCATACTTTTCCAGGTCCAGTACGTCATGTCCCCTGTCTTCCAGCATTTTCAGCAGCTCTGTTTTTCCCGTTCCAGTATAGCCATGAATGACCATATAATTCACTTGGCTGTTCAGCACCGGAAGCATCCCATTGACTACCGAGCGATAGCCCTTATACCCGCCTCTGAGCTTAACAGCTCCAACTCCAAGTGAGCTTAGGAGCGAACAAACCGAGCTGCTTCTTAAGCCTCCACGCTCACAGAATAAAACTATCTTGTCATGGTCTTTCTTAAACTTTGATATTTCTTCATATAGCATTGGAAGCTTTCTTGAAGCAAAATCAACCCCTATTTTTTTTGCTTTCTCCACGCTTTCATGATTGTATACCGTACCGATAAGCTTTCTCTCTTCATTATCAAAAAGCGGAAGGTTCACTGCACCGGGTATCGTAAAATCCGCATACTCTTGCGGACTTCTAAGATCAATAAGTATGTAATCTCCTTCAAGTTGCTCGTAATCTACAGTATTGAACATTTCTCTTCCTCCAAAACGTGTGAAAACTATGTATCAGAAAGCTCGGTTTTGCCAAATTATGCTTTCCTATGCATTATAGAATACTTTAAGTTATTTTGCCACAATTAATCCTTTATATTGACATCTCAACAAAAATATTATATGCTATACCTATACGGGGTATATGTAGGGGAGTGATAATGTGAAAAAGGCATATTTGAGTGATAAGAGCTGTGACAAATCGCCTTTCTGCGGGGCCAAGAGAATGTGTCCCACAGGAGCAATCAAATTTGAAAAGGAAGGGCTCTTCTCTGGAAAAGTCGTTATTGACCAGGATAAATGCATAGGCTGCGCAAAATGCGTAACCTACTGCCCACATAATGCAATTTCTATGAAATAAAAAAGAATCTTTACGAGAATATTCCTTTAAAATGGACTTAGAAAAAAGATGTTGATTAAATTCAACATCTTTTTTGTTATGCTAGAAATGGAGGGATGAAAATGAAAAATAAATATCCTAAACGTACTATTGAAGAAAAGAATAAGATAGTTGAAGAGTATCTTGAAGGCTCAATAGGTAACGCAAAGTTATTAGAGAAGTATCAAATTGCATCCAAGAGTATGCTTTCCAGATGGGTAGATCAATATCGTAAAACTGGGACAACTTCTGATAATCGAGGCAGAATCAGCACTGGCAGACCTAAGAAGTCAGGTTCTCTGAATCCCGAAGAAATGACACGGGAAGAATTAATTCAATATGTTAAGGCGGTTGAAGACATAAAAAAATTCATGGCCTACCAGAAAAGACAAAAGAAAAATACCGATTAGTAGACACCTTTAAGAATGAGTATACAGTAAAACTTCTTTGCTCCATACTTAAGTGTTCTAAAAGTGGGTATTATCAATGGATAAAGACTGGTAGGCCTACATACAAAGCATTTAATAATAATACTTCTGAAATGGTCTTGGAGCAGTATTCAAAAGATAACCGACAAGAAATAGTAAGATTGAGAATGAACATCAAGAAAAACTATGGTGTAACGCTATCCAAGAAGACTATATATAGATATATGCAGCTGCATCATATACAGTCGGTTATTCGAAGGAAGAAAAAGAGATACAGCAAAGTCCAGCATCATACTATTCCAAATCTGATTAAGAGAAATTTCAATGCATCAGCACCAAATCAGAAGTGGTCAATCGACGTAACTTACATACACATTGCTGGAGGTGTAGAATACCTTTGCGCTATTAAAGATATGTATGATAAATCCATTGTTTCATATAACTCCTCAAGGTTTAATGATAATGAACTAGTGATGACAGCACTTGATGGTGCAATTAAGAATATCCCATATATCAGCCGCAAAGGATTGATAATTCATTCAGACCAAGGGAGTCAATTCACTACATTAGCCTATGGACTAAAACTTAAGAAGCATAAAATTCAGCACAGTGTCTCATATAGAGGTAGTTGTGTAGACAATGTACCCATAGAATCCTGGTTTAGCGCATTAAAGACAGAATGCATATATCTAAATAGTAATATTGATAGGAAAACTGCTCAAAAGCTAATAAATGCTTACATTAAATACTATAATTACGAACGACTTCAGGAGCAATTAAATGAGCTAGCACCTAATGAATTTAGAATGCTAGCCCTAGCTTAATAATATCTTTTTTTATGTGTCCGTTTTAAGGATATTGACTCTTACAGATTCTTTTTTTCATATACTTTTTTACCGCTTATATAAGTTGCCAATACTTCTGTGTTAATGATCTCTTCAGCTGCTATTTTAGTTATATCTCCTGACAGCACTGCAAAATCAGCAAGATATCCTTTCTTCAGCTTTCCTAGCTCCTGTTCCCTGTAATTCACAAAAGCAGGGTTCACAGTAAAGCACTGCAGTGCCTGTTCGGGAGTAACTGCCTCCGAATCATTCATCTGCTTGCAGCAGGCAGCATGTATTCCCATTATCGGTTCAAAGCCAATATATCTCGTTCCATCGGGTTTTTCAGGAAATTCCTCTCCACCATATGGCCAGTCGCTGTTAAGAATAACATTTATACCTTGATCTATAAAGCTCTTAATCCTATAAACCCTTGGAAGCCTCTCTTTGCCCAGCCTTGACATAGTCAGGCCTACTTCGTAAAGAAAAACCGGCTGGAAGGAAGCTGTTATTGAGTTCCGCTTAAATCGCTCTATGTCCTCAGCTTTAATAATCTGTATATGCTCTATTCTGCTTCTCAGTTCTTTTTTATTTGCTCTCTTCACCTTGTCAAAAGCATCCAGTATCAAGCCTACTGCCCTGTCCCCAATTGCATGGATATTTACAGCCCTGCCCTTAGCTGCATTGCTGCCGATTATAGCTTCCAGCTCCTCTTTTTCAATAAGCTGAAGTCCTTTATTTCCAGGATCATCTGAATATTCTTCCCAAAGCAGTGCGGTCCTTGAACCAAAGCTGCCATCCATGAAATACTTGGGAGCTCCTATTTTCAGCCTCTCATTCTGGTTATTTTTATTCATCTCAAAGTCCTCTACCAAATCCTCATCTACTCCATTTGGTGAGGCAGTTATTCTTAGCTTGAGTTTTCCTTCTGCTCCCAGCTTTCTATAAAGCTCCAGATATCTTCCGTATTGAATGGAAATATCATTTACTGAGGTAATTCCATTCTTAAAGAACAAATCTTGTGCGCTAAGTATTACTTTCTCTATGTAATTATCAGGAAATAAGCATTCAATACTTGCAAGAATGTCAGAAGCAGTGCTCTCAAAAAACATACCGCTTGGCGTTCCATCCGCTCCCTGAGGTGCTTCCGGCGAGGACTCCAGTCCCTGAAGGCCAAGATGTTCTATCGCAGCTGTATTGACACACAAGGAATGCCCGTCCATTCTCACCAGCACCATCGGATGGCTGTTGCAAAGCTCATCCAGAACAGACCGGTCCGGGAACCTATCCCCGAAAAGCCTTTTCTCATCCCAGCCATGCCCAATAACCCAGTCTCCCGGTGCGATTTTGCTGCAATATGCATTTACCCGCTCCCTCAACTGCTTGCTATCTCCGCAGTCCCTGAGGTTAAGCTCCATAAGGCTTCTCATTCCTGAAGCGATATGCAGGTGGGACTCCCAGAAGCCGGGTATAACGACATTACCATTGAGATCTATTTGCTTCGCCCCTTCAAATTCAGGTTTGACAATGCCCCTTCCGATCTCCACTATTCTGCCGGAATTAACTACCATATAGTCTCCACTGGGCATTTCACCGTCCATTGTGATTATACTGCAATTCCTATATAGTTCCATACAGCACCTCGCATTATTATCTTCTACTGGTTTTGCGTCATTGTAAGCATTATAGCATAAGTATGTCTTAAAGAGTAAGTGAAATGTTACTTATTAATGTTTATTCATAGTATTGAAAGTGAGAACAACCATGTTCATTTTTAACTGATATAAATCGCACAAAGAAGATTACATGATTAGCTGCGATTTATATCATCAATGAAAATGTTTCGCACTATTGAACTAGTGCTTATTAACATCACAGCTTTCTATTCAAACAAAATGTTAATAATGCACTTCCTTGATGTTGTGCCCTGCTGCTGTAAACGTATACTGTTCAGGGCATATTTTGTAATGGATTTAGTGCGAAACATACACTTATTTATCTTTTTAATCACTTATACATCTGCCTATGAATATTATGGAGTTATAAGAACTTACTGGGGGTGTGGCAGTGGACAAGGTAGTAGAGCTAAAAAACGTGACTATGAGCTACCATACACTTGATGGTGAAACCCAGGCCATTAAAAATTTATCACTGGACGTAAGAAGGGGAGAGTTTGTTAGTATCGTAGGGCCCAGTGGCTGCGGCAAGTCAACCTTGCTTTCGCTTATCTCTGGGCTCCTGAAACCTTCCTCAGGTGAGATTTTTATAGATAATGAGCCTGTAAACGGACCATCCAGCAATGTAGGCTATATGCCGCAAAGAGACCACTTATTCGAGTGGCGCACAATACTTAAGAACACAACCTTAGGCCTAGAAATTCAAAATAAGCTGAATAAGGAGACTTTAAAAAACGCAGAAAGGCTGCTTGAGGAATACGGTTTGGGGGATTTCAAGAATTATTACCCAAAGCAGCTTTCAGGGGGAATGCGGCAAAGAGCGGCTCTGATAAGGACATTAGCAGCCAGCCCGGAAATACTACTTTTAGACGAACCATTTTCGGCTCTTGACTATCAGACGAGACTCGCCATTTCAGAAGAAATATGGCTAATAATAAAAAAGGAAAAGAAAACGGCAATTCTTGTTACTCATGACATAGCTGAAGCGGTTTCAATGTCAGACAGGGTGTTTGTGCTTAGCCAAAGACCTGCCGAAGTCAAGTCTGAGCATCAAATAGCGCTGACAACCTGCGACTGCAAGACGCCTATAATCTGCAGAGAAGCTCCTGAATTCAGGGTTTATTTCAATAAGATATGGAAGGAGCTGGATGTTCATGTCTGAAGAATATGCATTAGCCTCTGTCCAACACTCAAAGGAGCATAAGGAGTACATCCGAAAAGAAAAAGCAGGAAAAAACGCAGTGCTTATATCCAGAATAATAATATTTGTTGTTATATTTGCTTTGTGGGAAATCGCCGCCAGGCTTAAATGGATAGACCCCTTCATTATGAGTCAGCCTACCAGAGTTGTTAAGACAATGGTGAATCTTTCAAAGGACGGTTCACTGTTCCTTCATACAGGGGTGACTATATATGAAACCATTATAGGCTTTTTATCCGGCACAATTCTAGGTACCCTTATAGCTATTGTACTTTGGTGGTCCAGCTTTACAGCAAAGGTACTTGATCCGTATCTGGTAGTGCTTAATGCTCTGCCCAAGACAGCTTTAGGACCAATAATACTGGTATGGGTCGGTGGCACAACCGGCTCAATCATAGTAATGGCTCTTCTGCTATCCGTCATTGTTACTATACTTAATGTCTATCAGGCCTTTAGGCGCTGTGACGAGGATAAAATCAAGCTGCTGAGAACCTTCGGTGCAACCAAGCTGCAAGTCCTTAGAAAGGTCGTGCTTCCATCAAGCATTCCAGAGATGATATCCACTCTAAAAATCAATGTGGGATTGTCTTTGGTGGGCGTCATTGTAGGTGAGTTTCTCGTATCTAAGGCAGGCTTGGGCTATCTGATAATTTACGGAGGTCAGGTATTTAAGATGGATCTGGTAATGACCAGCATATTGATATTAGCTGTAGCTGCAGCACTGATGTATTTGTCAGTGACCTGGGTAGAGAAAAAGTTTATGAAAATGAGGTAAGAAAAAGCGGCGCAAGCCGCTTTTTATCCTTTTATAACCTTTAATAATTCAATTGTGTCATGCACTACATAATCTGCTGAGGCATCATCCCCCTGAAAGCCATTGGCAGCACTCCATTTTACCAGTACTGACTTGACTCCGGCTCCATGGGCGCAATGTATATCGAATACGCTGTCCCCTACCATTATGGCCTCCTGCGGTTTTGCATTCAGCAGCTCAAGAGCCTTTATAGCCGGAGCTGGGTTTGGCTTATGCAGCTCTGTATCCTCAAGAGCAACGAACACATCAAAATGCTTGCTTATATCGAATAAGTCCAGCCCCATTTGTGCTACCTTCCTCCTTTTGGAGGTTACCAGAGCCAAAGTATAGCCCTGTTTTTTCAGCTCCTCCAAAAGCTCTTGAACCCCTTCAAATATAGTAACTGTGTCGTTATGTCGTGTCTCATTATAATCAATATAAGTCTTAAACAACTCGTCAGCCTTTTCTTCAGAATATCTTTTCAGTGTGACTAACAGAGGCTCTCCGAAATACTTGAGTATTTCCTCTTCACATACCTCCAACTCCAGACATGTTTTGTATGTATGTTGGAAGGAATCAATAATTAGCCTGTTGGTATTAATAAGTGTTCCATCAAGATCGAATAGTACAAATTTGTATCCCATAAACTACTCCTTATCAAATTTAATTATTCTTCTGAAATATTCTATCACATTTTTACGTCTATATAAATGAATCGATAGGAGCTAAAAAATGTGAAGGTGAATTTTACCCTATATTATTGTATAATATAGTAATACTTGTAATTCAGGATTAATTTTTAGAAGTTGGTGATACAATGTTTGAAGTACTCTCCTGGAGCTATAGATTCATATATGTTTTTATTGCTGCAGGCTTTTCAGTTTCCTGTTACCTTGCATATTATAAGAACAAACGAATATGTCGATACATAGCTCCGTCCTTGAATATCATTCTTATTGCATCGAATTTCGCTTTGATTTCATATTACTATGAGCCGATGGATTACAAAGCCTTGTACATTGGCGGCGGACTTGCAGCTTCCTATATGATATCGAGATTCCTTGTCGGAAGGCTTTTGCGGCCAGATAACCATTTGGTCATAGACATGATTTTCAATCTGCTTTCCATTGGCCTGGGCATTCTATACCGCCTTAGTCCTGACTATGGCACCAGACAGGCATATTTTGTTTTGGTTGGAATAATTGCATTCTTTGCAGTAATTATATTTATGAAAAGATTTGAGATCCAGTATAAGCATCATTTACTGCTTGGCGGTTTAATACTTGTACTTCTTATAGTTACCCAAATATGGGGTACAGAGATTAATGGCTCTAAGAACTGGGTAGATCTCTATTTCACAAATGTGCAGCCCTCGGAATTCATCAAACTGCTATTTGTATTCTTCATGGCTTGCCTGCTAAACCAAGAGTTAAACATCAAGAGATTTATCAGTTTAGCTGCATCAATGCTCATAGTCGTCGTGTTTTTCGTCCTGCAAAGGGATATGGGCTCCGCCTTCATATTTTTCACAGTATTTCTTATGATGCTTTTCACTAAAGATATAAAGGGTTATTATACTGCAGCCTCAGCCGGGGCAGCAATTGGAGGGGCTTTCATAAGCTACTTTGCGTTTTCCTACATCAAATTCCGTGTTCTGGCCTGGGTTAACCCCTGGAAGTATATTTCAGGTAAATCCTATCAGATAACACAATCATTGTTTGCTGTTGCCACCGGCGGTCTTATTGGTACAGGGATTTTTCTTGGAGATCCCAAATTCATACCAGCTGTCCATACTGATTTCATATTTTCCGCTATCTGCGAGGAAACAGGTGTACTGGGTGGAATATTCCTTCTTACCCTCTATGCACTGCTAAGTGTCATTGGAATGGACATAAGCTCAAAATGCAGCAATCCTATATACTCCACGGCAGCATTGGGACTTACCTCGCTCACAGTGATTCAAACCTTGATAATAGTATGCGGTGTACTAAACATAATTCCGATAACCGGAGTAACCCTTCCCTTTATTAGCTACGGTGGCAGCTCAATGCTATCACAATTCTTGAACATTGGACTGCTTTATTATATTCAAAGTATGGATAGAGGTAATTCTTATGAAAAACAGAGTTAATATAATAAAATATGTGTACTTGTCATTATTCGCGTTGATATGCCTGTATCTTATCTATTTCAATCTGTTTGAGTCCAGAGTGATATCATCGAACTCATATAATAGAAGGCTCCGGGAATCAAGTGAGAATATTATCCGAGGCAGCATACAAGACAAAAATGGCGAAGTCCTTGTAAAAAGTACCAAATACAAAACTAGTGTAAAACGTAAATATGTGTACCCAAGGTCTTTTTCACATGTAATTGGTTACTCCAGCAAGAATCTTGGTTCTTCCGGCCTTGAGGCCTTTTACAACAAGGAGCTTATGAGCTCAAGCGATACTATAGAAGCCTTACGGAGCCAAATTAACGATTACTATATACAGGGCAATACTATAAACCTAACCTTGGATCGCTCTCTTCAGGTATATGCTTCAGAACAATTAGGAAGTAAACGGGGTGCTATTATAGTTCTGCGGCCTGACACCGGTGAAATACTCGCAATGGTCAGTAAGCCTAACTTTGATCCCTCAAATATTCAAAACGACTGGGAAAGCCTGATAAAGGATAAGAAAAGCCCACTCTTAAATAGAGCTGTAGAAGGCTTATACGCCCCAGGATCAATATTCAAGCTGGTAGTCACTTCCTCTATACTGAAAAACAATTTGCAGGACAGGGAAATAGAGTGCACCGGAGAAGTGAATATTGGCGGTTATGTAATAAAGGACAATGACAATAAGGCCCATGGAAAGATAAAGCTGGAGGATGCTCTGAAGCATTCCTGCAACTCCTACTTCATCAGGCAGGGACTCCAGCTGGGATATAGCAATATCAACAATGAGGCTGCAAAATTCAGGTTAAATAAGAGTATCCCGACTGATTTGAAAATCTCGGAAAGTGTTTTCCCAAATAAAACAGATGACAGTAATGTTGCACAGCAATCCATTGGGCAGGGTGAAGTCCTCATGACACCGGTTCATGCTGCATTGATGGCAGCTGCTGTAGCAAACAAAGGTATTATGATGCAGCCTTATGTAGTTAGCAGCATAACAAATAGTGAAGAGAAAACAATAAAGGATTTTAAACCTAAGCAGATGGGCCAAGTAATGGACGAAAAAACTGCCCAAAAAATGAAAGACCTAATGGTTGAGGTTGTGAAATCAGGAACAGGTACAAAAGCAAAGATCAGTAAAGTCCTGGTGGCCGGTAAAACCGGTACAGCTGAGGTCGGTGGTGATCAGAGGTCACATGCCTGGTTCGTGGGTTTTGCCCCCGCAGACCAACCTAGGGTTGCAATTGCAGTTATGATAGAAAACGGCGGCGGAGGCGGCAGTACAGCAGCGCCAATAGCCTCAAGAGTCCTAAAGAAAGCACTCAGTATAAAATAAAAAAACATCTATTTAGGCTTATTACCTGAATAGATGTTTTTTATCGTTCAAAATTTAATTGCATCCAGCTACCTCGCACCCATCTTACACTCCCATAATTATTTCTGCGATTTTAAAATAAGACAGCAAAGTAAGCGCATCTACCATAGTCGAAATCAATGGACTTGCCATTATTGCAGGATCAAGATTAATTGCCTTCGCAAATAGCGGAAGTACTCCACCAATTACTTTGGCCAGCATAATAGTTATAATAAGCGTTACACTGACAACCAGGGACACCAGCAATGGATTGCCTCCAAGGAAGTATACCCTTATGAAGTTAACTAGTGCCAGAGAGGTCCCCACCATAAGGCTTATTCTAAGCTCTCTCCAGACTACCTTAAGCACATCATTTATTGCAACTTCTCCAAGGGCAATACCTCTTATAACAAGGGTTGAAGATTGCGTTCCCGCATTACCCCCGGTACCCATAAGCATAGGTATGAATACCGCAAGTCCTACTGCTTTCTCCAGACTGCCCTGAAAGCTTTCAATAATGCTCCCTGTGATTGTTGCAGACAGCATCAGAAAAAGCAGCCAGAAAATCCTTTGCTTTGCCAATGTAAATAAATCGGCTTTAAGGTATTCCTCTTCGCTGGGCGCCAAACCATGCATGATCTGGATATCTTCTGATGCCTCTTCTTCAATTACGTCTACGATATCGTCGATGGTTATAATTCCAACTAACCTGTCCTCTTGATCAACAACCGGTATAGACAATAGGTCATATTTCTTAAATAGATTTGCTACCTCTTCCTGGTCATCAATAGTCTTAACCGATATAGGGTCTGTCTCCATAATATCCGCTACCGTCTTATTCCCATCCGATGTCACCAAATCTTTCAGGGAGACAATCCCCTCCAGTTTTCTGTTGCTGTCTGTTACATAGCAGGTATATATCGTTTCTTTATCTACAGCCGTTCGTCTGATGTGAAGCAGCGCCTGATCTATAGAAAGCTCCTTCTTAAGGTCAACCAGCTCTATAGTCATCAGACTTCCTGCTGAGTTGTCAGGGTAGTTCAAAAACTGGTTAATCAGTTTTCTCTCTGTTTCAGGAGAATACTGAAGTATCTTCTTTACTACACTTGAGGGCATTTCCTCAAGGTAGTCGATCTTATCGTCAAAATATAACTCCTCTAATATCTCTTTTAACTCATTCTCCTTTATCATAAGGGAGAAATTTGTCTGTTGTTTAACAGACAAATGTGCGAACACTTCAACTGCAGCATCCTTATGCAGCATCCTGAACACAAGCAGACTGTTCTTGGTGTCCAATTCTTCTAAAAGCTCTGCAATATCGGCCGGCTGCATATCCTCCAGCTCTTTCTTTATTGCAGAGTAGTCCTTCACTTCAATATAATCCTTAATGAGGTTTTCCATAATCTTTCCTCCCAACTATGGGGAAAGCAACTGTTCCTTGTGAAATAAACAGACTTTCCCCAATATTTTATCCATATTCTATTGCAATAATTACTGGGCCCTGAGTCCATTTAAATCACTTCCGTTCTAATAAATTTAGTCTTTTAAAACAAAAAACCTTCCACATGAGTGAAAGGGAAATAAACAGTAAGGTCATTACTATTCACATCTTCACTCGCAGAGCTTTGGCACTATACAGCTTTGGACCATTTACATCCAGCTACATTAAGTAGAACCTTACTTCGGTAATACCTGTTAACCCATTGGCATCTCTCGATATTTTTGGGTAGCAGCGTGTATCTATATAGGAGCCTCACCTAACGAAGATTAAATTGTCATTATTATTATAAGCCTATATATTTTTCTTTTCAATACTTATAATATGAAAAATGACAAAAATAGTTCATATTTTATTAAATTTCGAATAATAATGAATTTATCGCCGTATATTTGTCCATATTTAGGTATATTTCATAATTGCTCGCTTTTATAGCTTTTAATTTTGGCTTTTATAAGATTACAGGTATTCTTTCATTTAATAAAATTTCGTTCTCCTCCACTCTGCAATTATAAGCAAGCACCTCTACGCCTTTACTGTGGGCTTCTGCTAAAGCCTCCCCGAATTCCTTATCCATAGGTGTGTTCGGCTTGAATTCTCTTACATTTCCCATTTGAATAAGAAATACAATCACAGCTCTATAGCCTTCTTGATGTGCATCAGCCAATTCTCTCACATGCCTTGCTCCTCTTTCTGTCGGAGCATCAGGAAACATTGCCGTCCCGTCAACCTCAAGCGTAACTCCTTTCACCTCTATATAGCAGGAATCACCCTTCCCGCTTTGCTCGTTCTTTTTTAAAAATAAGTCAAACCTGCTGCTTTGGTAAAACACTTCCCTTTTAACACACTCATAATCCCCGATTTCTTTTGTCAAACCCGCCTTCACTGCTTCCTCGACAATCCGGTTAGGAGCCTGAGAATCTATTGATATCAGCCTGTCACCCTTATATACCATAATCAACTCGTAGGGAGTCTTTCTTGTCTTACTCTCCCTTATTTCCAGAATCACAATGGCTCCCATAACAAGCAGCTCCCTGCAGCGGCCTGTATTAGGTATATGTACCAGCTCTTCCCTTCCATTTAAATCTACTATTCCTTCAAACCTATTTAAACGCTTTATAAATTTACCTTTTATTGTCTTATTTATTATTTTCATTTTATTCTCCTTGTAAGTTTGCCCTCAATATGGTTAAAATAGCTATATGGATTATAGCATAATTTATACAAGGATTCCTATAGGATGCGGAGGTAAGACATGGAAAAATATAACGTAATGGTGCTTATGCAAAAGGATAAGGAAACAGGCTTCTTTACTCAAACTGTGGATTCATATAAAATCGGAGTAGGTATTGAGCTCATCGAGAATGCATATTTATCCGAAGAGGAGGGTGAGTATTTCATATACCTTACCCTAACCACAACTGATGTCGAGGAATATCAGTACTATGGCATATATGATTTATATAACGAGGAAATCTTCGACAGCTTTGATATTGAGCTGATAGACGGGTCAGGAGAATATAACCCCAGATGGATTTTAAAGATGAAATATACTGAATATCGAAGTGAAATGGAAAGGCTTTTGAACGAATTTGTTGATATTCATAAAGCCGAACTCGAAAGAATACTGCCTTTAGTGGAAGCTGACAAGCAAAAGTATATGGAACAAGTAGAAACGGAAGAGTAATTCTTACTCTTCCGTTTTCTTATACTCAATATTATACTGTTCCGATATTCTTCTTTGCTGCTTTTCTTTTCTGATACACAAACATTAAGCCCATTATTACTAGGCCTATAACATCTGTCACTGCACCTGGATCCACAAGCATCAAGCCGCCTATCAGGAATGCTATTCTTTCAAACTTATTTGCATTAGTGATGAAATAACCCTCCATTGCCGCACCTATACCTACCATTCCCAAGACAGAGGTTATTACTATCTGTATTACCTGTAATGGAGTAGTATTTATAAGCAACAAGGCCGGATTAAAAACAAATACATATGGTATTATAAAAGCTGCAATCGCCAGCTTGCTCGCTTGTATACCTGTTTTCAGCGGGTCGCTCTTTGCTATTGCAGAGCCTGCAAAAGCAGCAAGTGCAACCGGTGGTGTAATATCCGCTATAATTCCGAAATAGAAAGTGAACATATGTGCAGCGAGCACCGGCACCCCAAGCATTACTATTGCAGGGGCAGCTATTGTTGACGTAATTATATAGTTAGCTGTTGTTGGCGCTCCCATCCCAAGAATCAGGGATGAAATCATTGTAAATACAAGTGTAAGTACAAGGTTTCCACCTGACAGACCTATAAGTCCATTTCCAAGCTTCAAACCCAAACCAGTCAAGGTTATTGTACCAACTATAATTCCCGCACAAGCACAAGCAACTGATACTCCAAGGGCATTCCTTGCACCTGTTTCCAGTGCTTCAAGGAAGTCTTTGAAGGAAAGTCTTGTATCTTTTCTTATAAAGCTTGCAGCTACAGCAAGACCCAAACCGTATAAAGCTGCCTTTATAGGGGTTGCTCCTTCAACAAGGAAGTATATAATACCCACTAGCGGAAGGAATAGGTATCCCCTCTCCTTTAGAACCTTAGACAGCTTTGGCAGCTGGTCCTTGCTAAGACCTTTCATGCCCAGCTTCTTCGCCTCAAAATGCACCATAATCCATATACCTGTAAAATAAAGCAGCGCAGGAATTGCTGCAGCTTTAGCGATATCCATGTATGGTATACCAATAAATTCTGCCATTAAGAACGCCGCAGCCCCCATAACAGGTGGCATTATCTGTCCACCGGTAGAAGCAGCAGCTTCAACAGCAGCCGCAAATTCCGGCTTGTACCCCAAGCTCTTCATAAGCGGTATTGTGAAGCTTCCAGAGCCTACAGTATTAGCAACTGAGCTTCCCGAGATAGTGCCTTCAAGAGCGCTAGTCAGGACAGCAACCTTGGCAGGACCCCCTGCTGCGTGACCCGCAACGGAGTTTGCCAGATCTATGAAGAACTTTCCTATTCCCGTTTTCTCCAAAAATGCACCAAACAGTATAAAAAGGAATATGAAGGTTGCTGCTACTCCTAAAGGTACACCAAGTACCCCCTCTGTTGTATAATACATATGACTTATAATTCTTTCAATGGAATAACCCCTGTGGTTAAGGAACCCTGGCATAAAAGGACCAACCTTTGCGTATAAAAGAAAAACTGAAGCTATTATCGCAATTGGAAGTCCAACAACTCTTCTAGCCCCTTCAAGTACAAGGAGTATTGCTATTCCTCCTACGAGAAGGTCGAGGGTTATATAATCTCCTGCTCTATGAATCAATGATTCATAATTAAAAGTTATATACAATGCACAGGCTCCACCTAATACCGCAAGTGCAATATCAGCCCAATGGAAGCTGTCCTTCCTCATTTTGCTGCTTGAAGGATAAAGAAGATATACCAGCACCAATACAAATGTAAGATGTATTGATCTTTGTAGCTGCGCAGGGAGAATTCCCATGGCGCCTGTATAAAGCTGGAATAATGAAAAAAGTATTGCAATTGAAGAAACTAATCTCATCTGGAAACCAGTAAGCCTTCTGAACGCAGATTCTTTATCATATTTTGCCATTATCTCGCTTATATCTATTTCTTGAACCTGCTCTTTTATTAATTTTTCCTCATTCATAAACGCACCTCCTTTGATTAAATCTCAGTGTACAACATCCACCTCGATTAGATCTTATTGTTTTTCCAATAAGACCTTAGCACTGTAATAAGTGATACTCTTTTGACTTCAAAAGTTACTGGAGTTTGCGGTTCCACAAATTGCGAAAAGAGTATCTGACTATCATTATTATTCAAGCTATGATTGGCATAGGTTCCGGCAAATACCGTAAACCTTTTGAATTCTTTGTTAATATTATCTATATGTACCATACCATCTATTATGGTCGGCACACTGCTCCCATATTCTCCAACCTCTGGCATTCCCGCCCCATAAGAATAGAAGGTCGCTTTTTCCAGTACCAGCTTACCCCCTGAAATCCTATAATATTCATTAACGGGTGTTCTGTTTACAGAATGGGTGAAGCTAGTATAAAAATCTCTATACTTTTCCACCCTGTCCTGAAAAACTACATAACCGGATTTTTCATCAGTTATTGTAAATCTTTCAAATATCGGTACAGTACCCGCTGCTATCAATGCAATAATTAAAAACACACAAACTGCTTTAATTCTCATATAAGAAGCCGGACCGGAATAATCCAGCCCGGCTATCCTCCTTATGGCTCTGGGGATACTATTTTATAGCACCCTTTTCTTTGTAGTATTTTTCTGCTCCAGGATGGAAAGGAACTGATATACCTTTTACAGCTGTTTCAAGACTTAACATCTTGCCTTTTGCATGAGCTGTAGCCAATTCTGCTTGATTTTCAAACAAAGCCTTTGTAAGCTCATAAACAACTTTATCTGATACTTCTGCTCCTACTACCAATGTAGCATTAACAGCAACAGTCTTTACATCTGCAGTCTGACCCTTATAAGTTCCAGCTGGTATTACATATTCTGTGTAGAAAGGATATTTTTCAATAAGTTTCTTTATTACATCGTCTGAAATCGATACGAATTTAAGTTCACTTGTTGCAGTAATATCCTGTATCGCTGCGTTAGGTATACCGGATGTAAACAAGAAGCCGTCAATATGCTTGTCTTTGAATGAATCAGAAGACTCAGCGAAGGATAAGTAATTTGCAGTAAAATCATTATAGGTCATATCTGATACTTCCAGTATCTGCCTTGCATTTGCTTCAACACCGCTGCCTGGTGCACCTACTGAGAACTTCTTTGCCTTTAGATCAGCAAGTGTGTTTATTCCGCTATCTACAGATGCAACTATCTGTATTACTTCTGGATAGAGTGTACCAATAGCTCTTACATTTTCAATTTTACCATCCTTGAAAGACTCCAAGCCATTATAAGCATAATCGGTCATGTCGTTCTGAACTATAGCAAGTTCAGCTTCCTTCTTGCCTATAAGCTTGAGGTTTTCAACAGACGCACCTGTTGCTTGCGCTGTCACATTCATATTCGCTACCTTAGTATTGAATATTTGGGCTATAGCACCGCCAAATGGGTAGTAAGTACCTGATGTACCTCCGGTTGCCAAAATAAGATTAGACTTTTGTGGAGCACAGCCTGTCAAAGCTACTGAGCATATAAATACTACAGCTAAGGCTAGTACTATGTATTTTTTCATAGAATCCCCTCCTACTATTTGTTATTTTAATTCTATAATCATACTAACAAATAGTAACAAGAAAGTACGCAAATATACATTAACAGATTTGAAAATTTTGATAATTGGTTTTTAATCACGACATCCATGCATTCTGCTCTAGCATTACCAACAGTCTTTTTATGAAGGATTTTATATTTACTTTGCCGCTATACTTTGCCTTTCCTCTTATATAGTCCATTTCAGTCTTCACATCCGTATAATCAAACAAGGATGAGCTGTATAGAATAAACTTGTCATTACTGAAATCTTCTATCCCCATGGCTGCAATATTCTTCATGGCTTTGCCGACAGTTCTTCGCATTCTCATCTCAATTGCTTTGAAATCAGCTCCAGAACCTCTGCCTTCTGAAGAATATTTATTCTGAAGCAGCTTTAAAAGCTCACTGAGCTGCGTTTCTTCCAGTGCTTCCCCAAGCTCTGCATCTTCGTACAATATGGTGCAGATGTTCATTATATCCCTGCTCCCCAGATCGCCTAATATGCCAAGGTCTGCCATGATCTGGTTTAGTGCCCTTTTTGCAATATCCGACTTTTTAATAATGCTCTTGTCACTGCTTCTTCCCATATTCATTACTGTAGATTCAATTGCCTCAAAGGTTTTCTTCATTGAAACGTATTCCTTGACCTTCTTTATTACATTAACAACCTCAATAACATTTATGGGCTTACTGATAAAAAACTCAATTCCATACTCATAGGCTTTTGCTATCATATCCTTGTCACTGACTTGCGATATCATAATAAAAATACTTTTTATATTCAAGGATTTGACCTTTTTTATTATCGATATGCCATCCTGCAGTGGCAGCAATAGGTCTATCATCACAATATCCGGTTTGTGCCTTAGAATAAGCTCCTCTCCCAAAAGTCCGTCTGCCGCTTCGGCACATACCTCTCCAAGGTTGTACAGCTCTATTATGCTCGTAATCACACTCCTGACCGTTATATCATCATCTATAACTATAAAGCTAGACATCGCCATCCTCCTCACAAATTACTGCTTCTGCCGGATATTCCAACACAAAAGTGGTAACACCCCTTACAGTATTATTTAAGCTCACGGTTCCTTTCAAATGGTCCGACAGTATCTTGATATGTGTCAGTCCAAGGCCTGTGGACACTTGCCCTGTCTCCGGATTGAACTTAGTAGTGAATCCCGGCTCAAAAATCAATTCCTTTTCTTTATCCTTTATCCCTTTTCCATTGTCCTCAATACAGTAAACCACCATATTATCTCGCTGCAAGCATCTTACCTTCACATAAGAATCGCTCCTAAAGCTTGCTTCAATTGAGTTTTGAATCATATTATTAATTATGGACATAATTATGAAATACTCACTGGTCTTAAAATCCTTTTCAAGGTCGAAGGTAAGTTTTAGATCCTTATTTATCGCCTCTAGGTATCTTTTAAATATATCACCTATAGTCTCAAATATCTCGCTCATCCTCATTGTCTTGTGCACATCTCTTGCAGGCATGAGCTTCTCCATGCTAATAACTATTCTATTATAGTCCTTCTTTATTTCATGTATATCAATCGATAAAGTCAGACAGTCTGTCGTGATTTTATCCAGTTCTTCCTTACCCGGAGCGTTATTTTCCTTAACGCTATTATAGATAGAATAGCTCTTAGCCATCGCACCCTCAATATCCTGCATTGACTTTTTGAGGAAGAAAACCTCTGACTTAAGCTTTGCTGTAAGAAGAAGAAGTTCCTTATACCTGTTCTGATGCTCCTCCTTCGTTATAAAGAGACTATAATACTTTATTATCCAAAATAAAGCTAATACTAGGCAGCTTCTGATAACTGCAGCCAACATAAACAAGGAAAATATCTCATCAAAAGACTTGGAATTGATTTGATTTCTAATTAGCAGCTCGAAGAAATTCGAGACTATATCCGCGGTTGTCAATGCAACAATGAAATAAATGGGCTTTTCGAAAAGCTTCCTGAAGCTAGCTCCCTCAATAATTATGCCATAGGAAATATAATACATTAGTGCAGGAATATGCTTATAAGCCGCAGCGTCGAAGCTTACTGCATTGGCAAACACATCAATTCCCATCCTTACGGCCAAAACTGAAATACCTGTAGCTACTGATGTAGCTACAATAGGAAGTGTGTGAAAATACAGCAGCAGGAAGGTGAATACTACAACCCCCACAGTGATTCTAAAATCCGTACCAAAGGGATAGAAATTTACCTGTCCCATAAATGCCGTAAAAAGGCCAACCATCAACATTTCTTTAAACTTATTTTTCAAAGCAGCAACCTCATTATCCATTTTCTGTTGCATTTTGATAATTTTAGCTTCAAAACGCATGATTTTATTGTAATTATATCATAATATGGTATAGAGAATGAAATACGAATATTTTTGTATGAAATTACTAATTTTGCCCAAATTGGATTTTTATCTTTATTTTTCGGACAAATTGTTATATAATTATTACAGATGTGTTACACCTATAAATAAAGTATTATTCAGCAGGTCATCTTTATAGCAGCAAGTAGGGCAAGAACCTTAGCAATTTGTTGTGTTATAAAGCACTAATATGGGAGGTAGATACGTTGAAAAGTAAAATTAAAAACTTTGCACTAACTTTTATATTAGTATCCACCATAATATTCATGCTTACGACAGCGGTATATGCCGATATAGGGGATACCACCCTTAAGAAAGGTATGAAGCACCCGGATGTTGCAGCACTTCAGGAAAAGCTGAACATTCTTGGCTATTTCGATGAAGAGGAGTTTATAGATTCCTTTGGAAGCAAAACAGAAGCAGCTCTTAAAGCCTTCCAACAGGATGCTGGACTTAAGCAGGATGGTGTAGCTGGCAAAGAAACCTTCAGACTCCTTAATATAAAGATCAAACAAACAGAAATCCTCCCCGAAAACTTTGAGCCTATCAAAATAGGAGACAGCGGGGATAAGGTAGTCGAGATTCAGACAAAGCTGAAAAACCTTGAAATATTTAAAACTGAAATTAACTCCACTTACGACCAGACTACAGCAGACGCTATACTGGAATTCCAAAAAGCTAATACACTTCCTCAAACAGGAATTGTTGATAGTGCTACACTTATTAAGCTTAATACTGCTTCAAATAATAAGATAGCAGATAGAGCAAGCGCAAGCCGCAGGCTGGTAAATGCTAAAGCAGTTGATTATGCCAAGAAGTATTTGGGGGCTCCTTACAAGTGGGGTGCTTCTTCCGGAAAAGCCTTTGACTGCTCCGGTTATGTATTGTACATAATGAAGAAGTTCAATGTTAATCTGGAGCGTACTGCTTCGAGTCAGTTTGCGACCGGAACCAAGGTTGACAAAGACGACCTTCAAGCAGGAGATTTGGTATTCTTCTCTACATATAAAAAAGGTCCCAGTCACGTGGGAATGTACATAGGCGACAATAAGTTCATTCATGCAAGCTCAGGTGTTGACCATGTAACTATTACAGACCTGGATACAAACTACTATAAGAAAAGATACCTGGGAGCCAGAAGATATAACTTATCAGAAGGAAATTAAGGATAGTAAATGCTATCCTTTTTTTATGCCCGAATTTTCAAGAATAGCACCCATATTACCGCTCCCCAGACTACTAGAATTATAATTCCGGAAACCCAATTGCTCGGCCTCCCCCCTTTATATAATTCCTCTGCCTCCAGCCTGCACTCCGTTAGAACGTCTTTAGGTATGAGCCTTACCATAAGCCCAATACCCAAAGGCAGCAATACCAAATCATCCAAATACCCCAATACAGGTATAAAATCCGGAATCAAGTCTATCGGGCTAAGCGCATAGCCGATAATTATAATTCCAAGCAGCTTTACATACCATGGCATTTCTGGTCTTTTACATGCAATATATATAGCCATTATGTCTCTTTTTAATACTCTGGCTTTTGTCTTAAGTACATCTATATATCCCATATCCTTGTCACCCCCTTAAAAGCATCCATACAACCTATATACACCTTATATTATAGAACAAATTACTACTGTAAAACACCGCCTATTAGTATCAATCAAATTCACTGCTACCCGCGAGCTTAATGCGACTATCTCTGATATCTAAACTCGTTGGAATATTATTACAACTGTTGATAATCCTTTTTACTTAGAACTGATTTTCTGGTATTATATAAGTATAAACAAAATATGACAAAATCCGATATTATATATATTACTATTTATTTTCTTTGTATTGGGGGTCGAAAGCATGAATAAAGTAACTTCATATAGAAAAAGACATATCATGTTTTTGGTTTTCTTACTACTGCTCATAGCAAGCAACCATCTTTATTATCAACTGCTGTCAGCTTATTTTGGTTTATGGCTGTTAATTGGTTTTGAGGTCTTTTCTATTACTATTTGGCTTTTTCTAGCGCACAAATGGTTCTTAGAATCGAAAAAGGATTTTATAGAGACCATAAAGAAATCCTTCCCGGATAACGATTTTATCGAAAGCTTGGGCAACGGAATTGAACCCAATATCTACCCGACCGAAGCAGTTCACAAAATATTGCAATATCAGGCTGATCAGGAGAAGCAACAGCATATACTGCTTGAGCAGTTGAAAAATAATAATATACTTCTAGAACGAAACAGCAAAATTACAGATTCTATTATGCACATAACAAGCGAAATACTTTCTTCCGGAGAAATTGACGAAGTACTTCAGACAATATTGGATAAGGCAATAGAGATAATACCTAATGCCCAGAAGGGCAGCATCCTTATATACAATGGCAGCAGTCTTGAATTCAGGGCTAGTCATGGTTATGATTCTGAAGTACTTAAACACCTTAAATTCAATCTGGATGAAATCTTCCAATATAGCTCTAAAGACTTTTATGAGCCTTGTATAATAAACAATCCGGAAAGCTTCAATAAAGCGCGACTGGAAGAGGACAAATATGATATGCTCCGAGATGGCAGAGGGTTTGAGTTGAAGTCTATACTAAGCTGTGCTATACGAGTAGACAATGATTTTTATGGTATTATTAATTTGGACAATATTGATGATAAGCATGCTTTCAGCAGAGATGATAAACCCCTGATAAAGCACTTGGCAACACAGATAGGAATCGCACTTAAAAATACCAGATTAATAGAAAAAATACTTTATCTCTCTAGACATGACAGTTTGACCGGCATATACAATCGATGCTACTTTGAGGAAGTACTCATGCATACCTTCCAGCAGTATAAAAGCTCAAAAGACATATTCTCTCTAGCCGTACTAGACATAAACGGACTTAAGAAAATAAATGACACCTACGGGCATGAAGCTGGTGACCTATTCCTTAGAAGATTCGTTCAAGGTATGGAAATATTCCTTACAAAGGACGATATATTCGCAAGGTATGGAGGAGACGAGTTTGCAATTATTTTTATAAATAAGAATAGGGATCAGGTAAATGAAATGATTAAGACCATTAGATCTTCCTTTACAGATGCCCCATTAATGTATTGCGGAAAAGAAATCGCTGTTATAAGTTTTGAATATGGAGTTACAGAGTTTCCTACGGATACTTCAGAGTACGAAGAGCTTGTAAGACTTGCTGATACTATGATGTACAAAGATAAGAAAAAATGCAAAAAACCTATCCGGTAACGGATAGGTTTTGTTTTGTAGATTTTTATTTCATCAGCAGCTCTATTTCGGTGTCACAGCTAGGGCAAACTCCAATAAATCTGTCATTAACATTGAAAAGCTCGAAAGCCTCGTTGCATTTGCTGCACTTTACAACACATTTTTTCATGTATAAGAGAGTTCCAATATATTTAACCTTGCTTTCTTTATACTTTACAAGAACCCTATCGTATGCCTTACTTTCATTTTTGTCATACAGCAATTCGTTGCGAAGCGTTACAAACTTGATATTCTCTCCCTGAAGTGATTTCCTCTTTGATTCCATTTCCTTTATCTCTTCAGCTATCTCAAATATCCTATCCTGATTATAGTTAATCTTCTGGCTGAGCTCGGTCAGTATGTCAATATTCTTATGGTAATTGAAATACAGACGGTATGCTTCCATATAATTTTCCTGATAGTTGAAATCATTATGGCAGAATCTGCACTGTTCAGCCTCTGGTATATCAAATCTCTCAACATAGGTATTGCCCAAGCTGTCGCAGTATGGACATACTATAATATATATCCTATCAACAAAATTCTCCTTCTCCAATTCGGAGAAAAGCCTGTCGTGCTCATCACTTGTAAGATCTAATTGCTTTATGGAATTGTCATACAGTACATCATTTTCTTCATAAGTGGCCAGAAGCTCTATGAATTTGTCGGCTTTAGCCTGCGGAATCACCTTTTGTTGCTTGAGATACTCTATTAGATTCATTCTTCTTCCCCCCTGCTATGGTTCAGTGATTTGCGGATTAAGCAAATCCAGAGTTTAGTTATTAATCTTTTATTCTATAAATAATCAAAATATCCTTTATATAAAGCCTATGTTAATAAAATAATTTAATGCATGAATATAAAAAAGGAGATATACCGCATGCAGCTATCTCCTCTCGCTCTTATATTACTTTTCTCACATCATATAAAGAACTTAGTACTAACCAGTTTTGCGGGAAGTACCGGCCTATGGTCCAGTAGCTTGCGCCGCCAAGATTGTATTGATTCAAAAGTCTCATCTTAGCCTCTATGCTGCGGGCATCGTCAAACCATACGATGTGCTCCTTGCCATTAGCATCAAAATAGTTGAAGAAGGGAGCTTGGGCTTTCATATCGTACTGAATTCTTGCTCCTTCTCTTCTTGCAAGATCTACTGCCCCCGTATTTGACAAGGTCGTAGCCCTGCTGCCTGGCACATAGGGTATTATCCAATCATACCCATAATTCGGTATGCCCATGAAAATCTTCTGCCTCGGAATAGCTGTCACAGCATAGTTAAGGACCTTTCTCACCTCGTTTATTGGCGCAACAGCCAAAGGCGGTCCAAAGGTATAGCCCCATTCATAAGTCATAATAATCACATGATCTGTAAGTGCCCCATGAACGGGATAATCATGAGCTTCATAAAGCAATCCCTTCTGTTCTGCCGAGGTTTTGGGAGCCACTGCAGTAGTAAGTGAATATCCGAGAGGATCTAAACGACTCTTGAGTTTTCTAAGGAAATTATTGTAGTCCTCCCTATTTTCAGGGTATATATACTCAAAGTCCACATCCAATCCCGAATAGTTTTTTGTTCTCATATTGTTTATTACATTGTTAATCAATGTTTCCTGAACTTGTTCATTTGTAAGTATTGTCCTTGCCAGATCACTGTCAAACCCTCCGCCTGGCTGAAGATTTGTAATAACCATAAGTGGGGCAACCCTTGCCGCTCTTGCTGCAGTGATAATAGGCACATCGTTAAGTGTACCTATGCTACCGTCGGGTCTGACCTCATAACTGAAAATGCTTACATAAGTAAGATAGGGTAGTGTTTTTCTCAATACATCCATATTAATGTTTGGGAATGTATATCCGTTCACTTCAATAGTACCCAGCTTTCCTTCCCCAGATGGTATTGTCAGTACCCTTCCTGGTGCGATTGCTGCCGGGTTGGTGATTTGATTCGCTGCCTGTATTGCAGCCACTGTCGTCCCATACTGCCTTGCTATTGAAAATAGTGACTCTCCTGCTCTAACAGTATGCTGCCTTGTCCCTACCATGACAACAATAGTTTGGCCTATTACAAGACTTTTGGTGATGTCTATCTCATTGTCTGAAGCAATTTTTGCTACTGGTACACCATAGCGCCTAGAAATTGAGTATAAGCTGTCTCCTGCTTTTACAACATGAATTACCAAATGCCATACACCTCTCAACCATATAATAATAAAACACATATTTAAACAGAGTATTCGTTATAGTATATGTTCCATTATATGGAATTGTTCCAAAGGTCCAGGGCATTCATCTAGTATATTATTTCAAACAGTATTCTATTTTCCCTTCACAATGAAAGCTTTAAAAAGCAATGGCGCTGCGATAGTAGTCCAGAGCAGCAGTATAAGATATCTGAAATAATCTGAAATCAAAATTCCTGGTAATACAAGCTTCAAAAATAGTCTTAGAGCATACATGACCGTTAAGCCGAAAGATAACTTAAGTATCTGCTGTGGAAGGCTCGCTTTTTCTTCAAATTTGATAAAGCGTGGTTCTATAATATACCCTATGAGCAGTCCTGTAAGTGCCCCAACAACCTTATAATAGTTGGCATCCTTAAATACAAGCAAGCCTATTGATGCCACTGCAACTACTATAATCAGTATTCTTTTGTCCTTTCGTTTTCTAGATGCCTCATATATAAAGCTCCAGGCGATCACCCAGGCCGAGCCGATTATCATGCCTCCTGCCACATCAATGGGAGTATGTACTCCGAGATAAAGCCTTGATAAACCTACCAGCATAATCACAATTATCCCTGTTATAAACAGCCACCTGCGTCTGCACTGCAGCATGAAGAAGGTCCAAAGTGTCGTAGTATTCTGTGTGTGTCCGCTTGGGAAGGAATATCCCTCTGCAGTATGGACTCGGAGCGATCTGATACCGGGCTCGCCTATGGGTCTTTGAATCTTTAAAAAGTCCTTCAGCCCGAAATTGACGGAAGCACTGGTCAAGGTAACAAATCCAAGCTTGTAGCCCAGCTCCTTATCAACACACCAATAAATTACAGCTGTAACGAACATAAAAAATGTATCTTCCCCCATCATAGTTACCAATTGAAATATTACATCCAAGAAAGGGTTAGAAAATGACTGAATTAGTTTAATTAACTCCATAGTCAACTCCCCCATTACAAAAAAATAAAAAATAGTGGTTACTTCTAAATTATATATATAGATTCTACAATACAATTGCTTACCACATCAACTAGTTCACCTTATTTGGTACTTTTTTTTATTTGGTTGTACAAATAGAAAAAAATCCGGCTTGTGCCGGATTTTACATAGCTTTATTTATTTGATTCACTACTCTTCTATTGCATCTTTCCCGTATGAAAAATGCAGAGCTCCCTAGAAACCTTGCAATAGCTACCACATAAAGTGCTATGTATATATTGGAATGCTTAAGCATAAAATCTCCAAACAATGGTGCAATTGAAAGGGTCACACTGGTCATAGTCGCATGAACTGCTACATACATGAGTCTGTTCTTCTCCGGAGCTGCTTCAAGCAGTGAGCTTAAAATAGTAGTTGTAGTACCCGAGGTGAAAAAGCCCATTATTATACCCGCTACCGTCAGCACATACAGATTGGGCGACCAGGCAAACATAATCGGAGTTATAGCCATTCCTGTAGTAGACAGGGCGATTGCATAACAGTTGCCCTTCTTTGTAATTAGCCTTTCCCAGTATCCATAGCTCACGAACATAGCAATCCCGGATGATACATTCGATATTGTTATCCACGCCTCCGTAGCACCCAGATACTTTATCTGATAAATGCTGAACAGCGGCCAACCCATCTGCCAGCCAAAATGAAACAGCATAGAGCAGGACAGAAATAACATAAATCCTTTGTTCTTGACAATTTCCTGCAAGGAGCTCTTTACATCTATACTTTCAGCCTCTACAGACTTGTTCTCCTTGATTTTCATCAGTGCCGCAATCTCATAGATCCCTATTAGGAATGCTACTGCAAAGAACACCTGATATATTATAATTGCTTTAGAATCGGTGGTGCCGAGCCGTTCTATTATTTGCCCCAAAATCAATAATGAAATGAAGCTTATTAGTGCGGAATACTTGTTCTTTGACGCTATTGCAAAGGCTCTGTCCTTCTCAGCAAAAGCTTCTCCCGCGAAATTCTGGAGTGCTGTTGTCGAAACAGATTCGGGAAAATTCATAAACCCGGCTAGCAGAACAAAAACCAAGGGTTTATACTGGTCAGGTATAAACGGTACTAGCGCAAAACTCAGAATAAACAGTCTGCTCAAGAAAAAGAATATGCCTGTAACCTTTTTCTTACTCACAGCCCTGCTCATAAATACAATCCCCGGAATAATTGCAAATACTGCAACCATACCCGGGAGAGCGTTGAATAGTGATACATGGAACTCCGAGCCTTCCAATCTGAATATAAACTTTTGTGCAAAGGGCTTATATAAGTTTGTTACTATAGTGAACAATACCCCATTTAATACATAGTATTTAATATTGTTCGCCAACAGTTTGTCTCCTGCAACCCTGCCTTTGATGCCCTGATGACGTTCCTTCATACTACTACCCCCTAACTGCAAATCATGTGCAAATCAGCTGCAAATCAGCTACAACTTACTAGTACTCTGTAACACCTAATTCCTTACATTATCGCCGGTTAAATTTCCGTCTGACTGCGTTGTCGTCATTCGTAATACGGCAAGTATTACTCACTCCTCCGCCTTGTCATACGAAAATTTTCCTCGCCGATAATGCAAGGTTTAAGTGTTACAGAGTACTTGTCATCATTTCCAGATAATCAGTAAGTTTTATCTTATCGTTTAGATTCATTTTCTTGGTCGTTTCTTCAAGATATGTACAACGTCTTTTTACCACTTCATCGATAAGCTTGAAACCCTTATCCTCTACTTTAATTTTAACCGACCGTCTGTCTTTGTCATCCCTCACCCTGACAACCAGACAGTTCTTCTCCATCCTGTCCACCAGATAAGTTATAGTGCTTGGAGCCAGAAACAGCTTGCTGCTGAGATCTCCAATGGTAAGCTCCCCTTCATCCACAAGGACTTGAAGCGCATCAAACTGCGGCGGAGTTATGTTAAAATCCTGCAGTATTTCCCTGCCCTTTTTCTTTATGTTGAAGCATACAGTGCGAAGTAGAAGTTCCATTTTCTCAATATTGATTTCTTTTGTTTGCTCCATTACTATCTCCCCATATATTTCTACTCTCTTATATTTCGTGTCTCTAAATATTATATGACTTTTTTTTGACACAGTCAAGATTTACATAAATCAAAAAGCTCCGGTAACTAATACCGAAGCTTTTTCTTTCATTCTCGAACCATGTACCGAGTACCTATATCATATTCTTATCTACATATACCGTAAGTTTCCCAAGGCAATTGACGTAGTTGCCGAACTCGTTGTCATACCACCCGAATATCTTAGCGTGTGTTACAGGCAGATTGATATCCTGAGTTGTATCTATTCCATACTCTCTCAGAGTCTCTGCATAAAGCGGCAGGAACCCCGTTCTGGTATGGGTCTCATGCCCCTCGATAATCGCTGCTGCCTGGCATCCCATCAAGTCAGAGGATACATTCTGCTCTTCACTGAAGATCAGAAGATCTTTCTGAGCTCCTGCGGCTGCCTTCCTATAAATATCATTTATAAACTCCCTGTTTATTTTTGGATCTCCGGTTTCGTTCAAATCGGTACGGAAGGTTATATTCAAAGATATAAGGGATACTGTACTTGTAGGTACCCTTACAGAGTCAGCCATAAACCCTACTTTTTTTATTTCCGGGAGTATCTCCTCCAATGCAATAGCAGCACCGGTTGTTGTCGGAATAATATTATTGAATACTGACCTGTTTCTCCTGAGGTCTTTTGTGCCCGCATCAGGAGCAGCATCCAGTATGTTCTGATTGTTTGTGGCAGAATGTACTGTGGACATTGATGCAGTAATTATTTTTGAAGTCTCTTCTGTCTCCAGCAGAGGCTTGATCATATGCGCCAGCCCGGTTGTTGTACAGCTTGCTGCTGATAAAATATGGTGCTTTGCCGGATCATAGCTCACATGGTTCACTCCGTATACAAACAACGCACTGTCATCAGGCATCTTCTGTGAGGAATCCTTTATTTTAAATGGAGCACTTGCGATTACCTTTTCAGCTCCTGCCTCCAAATGTCCCCTGATGCTTCCCTTCGGGTTATCGGCGGGTTGTGCCGGATCAAGAAATACACCGGTGCAATCCACAACCAATCGTACTCCTTCTTTTGCCCAATCTATATTCTTTGGATTTCGCTCCTTCTTAAGTATCTTAACAGTAATGCCATTCATTTCAAGAATGCATTCTGCTTCATCCAATACCTTAACCTCACAGGATTTACCTGTAAAACCGTACAGGAACCGGTCTAAAGAGCCATAAGTGGAATCTGTAGTAAGATAATGAACGATGTCTCCAACTTTCCTGCCAACCTCACGTCCGGCGTTTATTACTATCCCGTCAAAATGTCTCAAATTAAGCTGGTTCCAAAGTGTAAGCTTCCCTATACGCCCTACACCATTTATGCCCAGCAATCTTTTGTTCTTTAAAGGTACATTCATATAACCACTCCTTAAGAGGTGAATTTGAAATTAAGTATTCTTTTTTCAAAACACCGTTGATTTCAATCACATTAATTCTATCATATAGCACATTCCTTTTCAAAACCCAATTTATGCTTAACATTCCTTTTGTGCCACTTATTGTGCCATATCATTGAATTAATACTGTATACTAAATTAGAGACTACTCAAATTGTATTTCGTATGAACCTGCATATACGTTTCCAAGATTACCGTCTATTGATATCTTATCGCCAGAGCTGAAGCTTACTCCATTTATCGTGCACTTTTTTTCCGATTCATTGACCAGCAGCCCTTTGCAGTTCACCACACAAACTTTTCCGAGGCTTGCGGCAGTTACTGCCGCATGGGAGGTAGCCCCACCTTTGCCTGTAACAAGTCCATCACAATTAAATATCATCGGTATGTCGTCAGGAACTGTGTCAGGCCTTACCAATATACGTTTTTCCCCGTTATTATTCTTAATGGACTCCTTCAAATCATCCATATCAAAGGTCAAAATGCCGGTCATCGCACCTCCACCGATTCCAATTCCACGCCCTACAAGCTTCATATCATCCGGAGCCGGCACAAAAGAGGCAAAAATCTTTTGCTTTTTGAGCTTCTGATTCCTTGTCTGAAGTATATATAAATCATCAGGATTGTCAGACTCAAAGGTGAATTCAATCTCCTGGTGCATGAAGCCGTAAATATCAAGGAGCTGAGTCGATAAATCCAGCAAAGTGGTATAAATGCTTGGGAATGCAGACTGTAGAGAAATACTGCAATCACTGTAAAACTCCCTGCGCTGGCTTTCAGAAATAGGCAGGGTGTGTACTAGTCCTGACACAATATCCTCTCCCTGACTGCACAAGGTAAAATCACCGTATAGATTTATGCCCGACTTGTCGTCTAATGGACTGTGGGTGAATACTACTCCAGTTCCTGAGCTGGTAGATAAATTCCCCAGAGCCATTTTTTGTACAATAACCGCCGTACCCCATTCATCCGCAATTTGCAAATGCTCCCGATAATATTTTGCCCTTTGGGAGGACCATGACTCAATTACGCTGTGAATTGCCTGCTTAAGCTGCTTAAAGGGATCCTTTTCTATTATAATTCCATAATCCCATAGCACCTTTTTGTAGGAATAGGCAATATCCCTCATCTGCTCAGGACTGAAGTGTTTTTTCTGAGCAACTCCATACTTCACCTTATATTCAAGAATAACACTGTCAAATATATCCCTATCAATTCCATAAGCCATACCCCAGCTCTGTATGAAGCGCCTGTAGCAATCCCATGCAGTCCACGCGTGATTGGGCTTCTTGCTGAAGGTCTCAGCTATTTCATCATTCATCCCGACATTCAGAAAGGTCCTCATAGCACCGGGCATCGAAATTGCTGTACCGGAGCGCACTGAGAACAGCAGCGGGTTCTTGGGGTTGCCGAACTGCTGCCTCGTAATCTTCTCGACCTCCCAAATATGATTGAGTATGAACTGATCCATCTCCTGCTCCATATATGTGTGCTCCAATACTGTATTCTTATGCCTGAATACTTCAGTTGTGAGCACAAATCCCGGAGGTATGGGAAAATCATAGGAAATCATCTTCTTTAGGAAATATGCCTTTGCTCCGAGGAACACAGGATTATCCATTTCCACCGTTTCCTTATAAAGTGGACTTATAGTCAAGTCAGGATCATATGTCATCATATTATTGATTACATCGGCCGAGTAGCTGTCTATCATATTCCTCAAAGTACTGATTATGTTAGTTATGAAATTATCCAAATCCTGCACCAGAAAAGCGTTGAACAGGATTTCCCTGTAAAATTTTTCTGATTCCATGTGATATTGCTGTTTATTCTCCTGCTCTGATAATGACCCTTTAAAGCCAAATATCTGAGGTATAACCTCCTTTAGCGGACGTTCATAAACGTCCAGGAAGTATTCGCTTATTATTTGTTTTATGTTTTGTGCCATGAACTGGAATATATTGATATATTGATCCAGTGAGAAGCTTGGGGAGGTCAGGCTGTACTTGAACATTTCGAAGTTTGAGTTAAACCCCTGGTTATATATGCCATCCAGTTCAAGCCCTTCCTTGAAAAGCTTCAATACATCATAAACATGTCTAAAGGTCTTTGCTGTTATATACTCAAGATTAACAGACTGCAGCAATTCTACCATCATTTTAGATGCAGACTTCTCAAGCCTGAACATAAGCCCCAAGGCTTCAAACTTCGGCTCAATATACTGCCCATACATTGATGGAATACCTATGGCGATATGGCGCTTATAATATATATTCTCCAATGCCTCGCTTGCATTAGGGTCGATAATTATCTTCTTCAGATGCTGCATCAGGTCATAGACTTGACCAAGGGCAGCAGCGGTGTCATTTTTCTCAAGATTCTCCTGAAGCCCTTCTATGTCCTTATTGCTGAAAAATCTATAGCTCTTTAGCATTAATATTACGTCCTCTGATTCAAGAGTATATTTTTCCAGCAGCAGTGAATAAAGCTGCAGTATATAGCGAACTCTCTTTTTATCACGGCTGTTGCCTAAAGCAATCTTGGAAATATCCTGTTCAAGCTCCTCTACGTCAATTAGCAGCAGCTGCATCGGAGTAGCTTCCTTCCTTGAGCAAAGCTCTGCAATAATATCATGAACATGTATATACCATTCACTTTCAGTATCCAACTGTTCTATTACATCCTCAGGCACAATTCTCGCCAAGGGTTCAATATTTCCGTCATACCAGTACTGTACTATCTTCTTTGTAAGCTCTATATGTGTATTATTGCTCTCTGTATGTATCTGCTTCCTCAAGAAATGAATGAGCCGATCTTTCCTTCTTGAAAGCTCATCTACAGCAGTAGTCACTTCCCTCAGCTTGCCCTCTGCCCCTATTTCTCTGAAATAAACAGGGAATATTCTTGCAAGCTGCTTCATCTGCTTATATACAGGGGCTATATCTGAGTTAAGAAGCTTTGTTACATCCCTCTGAAAAAGGTCTGTATCAGATATGAATATCCCACCAAGCTTCAAATTTACTATAAGTGCCGACAAAAGTTCCCTCATGACTTCCGGGGAATACTCCACAAGCTCAAGCCAAACCCTTATATTCTTTACATGATTCGTATCCACCTGTATCTGCCAGTCATTGTTAACAGATAGCTCCCCAGGGTATATAAAGCCGAATCTTATAAGCCCATTAATAAAATATGAGATTATTTTATGATTTCCTGTGTCTATAACTTCCCTGCCTAAGGTCTGTATGCAGTCCAATACTGTCCCCGCATGCTGTTCCTTCAGTTCCTCGAACAATGCGGTTATGTTAGTCAGGAAGGTCGTTGTATCATTTTCGTCCAGTTCCTTGAGAACATTCCGCAGCAGCCTGTTCATATCATATAGCAGGTGATTGTTAAGCTGTGTCATCCCAGGCAAATGAAGCAAATAGAAAATATAGTATATTTTCTCCAGGGAGGTGTCAAACTGCTCGCTGAATCTGCGGAAGTAATTGGATATATCATTGAAGAACAGCAGCTCGCACAGCTGCTTCCATTGAGTTGCATCTGCAAGCTGTGCTCTAAGCCCATCAAAGAATGGCTTTCCTATAAGCATAGTTTTCTCATTATATTCTGAGTGAAACAGAGAGCTTTTTTCCTGAAACCATTTTTCAACCCGAGAGGTACTCTCCCAATAATCAATACACTTTCCAAGCAATTCCTCAGTCATTTCTACTACTCTATGGTTGTACTCAGGCAGTTCAGCTATTTTATTCAAATAGGTTTTAAAGTAGCCTGAGTTGCGTATATAGAGCAGCTCATGCTTTTCCATATCGTCCTTGATTATATCCAAACATTGGTGAATTATGCTGCTCGGAAAGTCTCCAAGCTTTGCGAGACGGTCTATGAATTTTATCAGAGTAGTTATCAGCAGCTCTCGTTGGCCCTCTTTAAGGTTCGCTTCAAAAAGCTTCTTGAATATATTTACAAGTACAGTGAGTGCCTTTTCAGACTCTTCAAGAGAATTATAAAACCATAAATCAGTCAGGCTTATATTATGCAGGTTCTCAATCACATACTGGTAGTTGATATAGTGGTGGTTAAGCTCTTTTATAAATTCCTGCGTGCGCTTATATATACCCCAGTAGGATTTGGAAAGCTCCCCAAACCACTGGTGCTCTTGAGGTATATCAATCTCCTTGTCGCGAGTCTCTGCGAGATTTACCTCCAGGGCTTTTGATGAAAAATTATTCTCCATTTGGATATCTCCTTAAATTAATGATTTCAAGGTTTCAAATAAGCCTTAATAACCCTCATAACGCTTTCGGAAGTTTTCTCCAAAAGCTCTGGACTTTCTGAAATAGCCTCCTCAAGAGTCACAGGTCTGTTAATAATCGAAAAAATACCGCTAAAGCCTAAATCATACAATACTTCCGCATTCTTTCCTACACTGCCTACTATGGCTACAACAGGTATATTATGTTTTCTTGCAGCCTGCGCTACTCCATAGGGTGTCTTTCCATATTGTGTTTGGTAATCCATCCGTCCTTCACCTGTAATGATTATATCTGCATCTTTTATTTTTTCTTCAAAGTCAGCAGCCTCGATTACAATATCTATACCTCTCTTAAGCTCTGCACCCAGGAATGCCAACAATCCTCCCCCCAGTCCTCCTGCCGCTCCGGCACCTGGAAAATCCTTAATAGAGATTCCCGTAGTCTTTTCAACAACCTCTGCATAATGTTGAAGATTGTTATCCAGTATTTCCACCATTTCCGGGTCAGCACCCTTTTGAGGACCAAACACATGAGAAGCTCCCCTTGGGCCCGTAAGTGGGTTATCCACATCACAAGCCGCAACTATCTTACAGCTTTTAAGCCTTTCATCCATGCCGCTTAAGTCAATGACTTCAATTTTGTCAAGACATCCTCCACCGAAGCCTATATCCTTTCCATCCTTGCCAAGGAGCTTAACTCCCAAAGCCTTAATCATACCGGCACCGCCGTCATTAGTGGCACTGCCGCCTATTCCGATTATTATTTTTTTACAGCCCCTGTCTAAGGCATGCTTTATAAGCTCCCCGGTACCATACGTTGTAGTTTTCATAGGATTTCTTTCATTATCATGAAGCAAGGGGAGACCGGATGCCGCTGCCATCTCAATAATTGCTGTGGTTCCGTCCCCTAATATTCCATAGAAAGCATCTACCTCTTCCATCAGAGGCCCTTTTACTTTGGTGCTTACTATTATACCCTTTGTACTGTCTACCAAGGACTGTACTGTGCCTTCACCACCATCAGCCATTGGAATGCTTATGATTTCAGCAGATTCGAAAACTTTTCTTACTCCTTTTTCTATATTGACCGATACATCTCTTGCAGATAAGCTGCCTTTAAACGAATCAGGTGCAATTACAACCTTCATTATTCTTCACCGTCCTTTTCTCTGTAATTATATTATAGAGAAAATTCTATTTGATTACTATATACAATCATTAGAACTATTTTAAGTATATATTGGAATGGTCTTGATATTCATTATAAACGCATAATAAAAGAGAAGTCACAATCTTCATGTTGCGGCTTCTCGTCTATGAGCTCTTATGTAATCTAGTATTTTGTCAATAATGTGGAGGTTATTTATCTTTATACCTAAAATTTCTTGGCTCTGTACCAGTATTTGTATATCTCCTTAAAGCCTAAGCTTTCATAAAGCTTCAGGGCAATCGGGTTGTCGAGCATTACCTGCAGGTATGCCCAATTCGCACCTTTGTTTTTCCCCAAGCTCATCAAGCCTTCCACTATATATCTTCCATAGCCCTTGCCCCTATGTTCACCCGCAACCATTATGTCGCAAATTCCTATACAGCCATCCTCCAATACTCCCAGCCCGCAAGCAACCGCTTCGCCATGGAGCTGTAATTCAACAAAGTATTTTTCGGGAACAATATTGCCTAATATCAATTTTTCCATTTTAATATCACTATCGCTCTTACTGGCAGAAATTCGCTGCATATTTGCAAACCACTCATCCTCCGGCTGATCTCTTACTAACAAATCAATGCCTTCCTTACATTCGTACTTCTTAAGATCCATAAGTTGAACGCTTGTGTGCGCTTGTGCCTCATAGCCCTTTTCTGACAGCAGCTCATCCAAGCCACTAGGACAAAGCTTATCAACTATCTTGAAGATAGTGCTTAATCCCATTGAGCTATATATCTTTTCACAGTTCACAAGCTTTTCTTCAAAGACAATCTCCGAATCATATAACGGAATTATACTGTTAGACCTTCTGGTATACCCTCCTGCGAACTTTAAGAGCCATCCATCGTACACCATAGTTTTAAGAGAAGGCCATGCATTATTGGACAACTCTTCTATACGTTTTTCCAAACCACTCACTCCTTTTCTTCAATATAACTTAACACATTCTGAAGGTTCAATATTTTCATAGCTGAAGGTACCTAATGATTATATTATATATAAAAATTACCATGTCAACCAGGACATGGTAATCTTTATATAATATATTCTTATGCTTCCTTTACCTTCTTGATTTCTTCAACCATCATAGGTATTACCTTGTAAAGGTCCCCTACAATGCCATAATCGGCCACATCGAATATCGGAGCGTCAGGATTCTTGTTTACCGCTATTATGCAATCACTGCTCTGCATCCCTGCCAGGTGCTGTATAGCTCCTGATATTCCACAGGCAATATATATTCTAGGCCTTACAGTCTTTCCTGTCTGCCCTACCTGGTGGTCATGGGATATCCAACCGCTGTCTACTGCAGCACGGGAGGAACCTACCACACCGCCCAGCTCTTTGGCAAGCTCTTGTACCAGCTCGAAGCCGTCGGGTCCGCCAAGACCTCTTCCACCAGATACTATTATCTCGGCATCTATAAGATTAACTGCCTGCTTTGCAGACTTAACTACTTCTTTTACTATTGTCCTTATGTCCTTCTTTTCCAGTTTTACTTCAACCTTCTCTACAATACCCTTCCTGCTGCTGTCAGGTGTCAGCTTCTTCATTACTCCCGGTCTTACTGTGGACATCTGAGGCCTGTGCTTTGGCGTAATGATTGTAGCCATGATGTTTCCACCAAAAGCAGGCCTTGTCTGGAGCAGAATCCTCTTCTCATCATCGATTTCAAGCTTTGTGCAGTCAGCTGTGAGTCCTGTATCTAGCCTTGCAGCAATTCTCGGACCCAGGTCTCTTCCTATGTTAGTCGCGCCTATAAGTATTATCTCAGGCTTTTTACTATTTACCAGCTCAGTTATAACCTTTGTATAGCCATCGGTAGTGTAAAGCTTAAGCTCAGGATGATCTGCAAGTATTACCCTGTCTGCCCCGTGGTGAATCAGCTCATCTGACAGACCTTCCACATTGCTTCCAAGCAGCACTGCCGATAATTCAACTCCCAGCTTGTCAGCCAGCTTCCTTCCTTCACCTATCAGTTCAAAGGCCGTGCCCATAAGTTTGCCGTTTCTCTGTTCAGCAAACACCCAGACCCCCTTGTATGCAGACAAATCCTTAACTGCCTTCTCTACTTTTTCAACTTCTATGGCCTTGAATTTACAAGAGCTTTCACAAGCTGCGCAGCCTGTGCAGTTATCATTCAAAACAACCTTTCCGTCCTTTATCTCTATAGCATTGAAGGGACAGGACTTGATACAAAGCTTGCAGCCAATACATTTTTCCAATAATATCTTAACACTCATTTTTTGCCCTCCAATCTTATATTATATGTTTTTCTTTAAGTCTGCCGAAAAGGTCGCATATCGTATCCTTGTCGCAGCCAGGGAGCATTGTTCTTTTACCCTTAAGCTCAGGAGTAAAAGTCTTCCTTACATTTGTAGGTGAGCCATTTAAGCCAATGATATCAGGATCTATCTGAATATCCATTGCAGTCCAGTTTTCAACTGTTTTTTCCCTATATGCTTCAAATATGCCTTTGACGCTTGCATATCTTGGTATGTTCAGTTCTTTTATTGTAGTAAGTACACAGGGCATTTTGACTTCAATTACCTCATAACCGTCTTCCAATGCTCTCTGTACAGTTACTGTGTCCCCATTCACTTCCATTTTCTGAACGTAAGTAACCTGAGGCAGGTCAAGTTTTTCAGCCACCTGCGGTCCAACCTGCGCTGTGTCTCCGTCTATTGCCTGTCTACCGCAGAATATCATATCAAAGCTGCCGATCTTATTTATTGCAGCTGTAAGAGTATTTGAAGTAGCCCAAGTGTCAGCACCGGCAAAAGCCCTGTCAGATACCAGTATCGCCCTGTCTGCTCCCATTGCAAGAGCTTCCCTGAGCGCTACATCTGCCTGTGGCGGACCCATTGTCAAAACCGTTATCTCTACATCCTTGTATCTATCTTTAAGCTCAAGGGCTTCTTCCAATGCATTCATATCATCGTGGTTTATTATGCTTGGAACCCCATCTCTTATAAGCGTACCAGTCTTGGGATCCAGCTTTACTTCATTTGTATCCGGAACCTGCTTTATGCAGACTATTATTTTCATATAAGCACCCTCCTAGTTTACTATGATTACTTCAGTACCTTCGCTGCAATGACCATCTTCTGCACCTGCGAAGTACCTTCGTATATTTCAGTTATTTTTGCGTCTCTCATCATTCTCTCTACAGGATAATCTCTTGTATATCCGTAGCCGCCAAAAATCTGCACTGCTTTTGTTGTGACCTCCATTGCAGTTTCTGAAGCAAACAGCTTTGCCATTGCAGCCTCTGTTGAGAAGGGAAGTTTTTTATCCTTCTTATCAGCAGCATTATATACAAGGAACCTGGCAGCTTCTACCCTTGTTGCCATATCCGCAATCATCCACTGCAAGCCCTGAAAGGATGAGAGAGGCTTGCCGAACTGTTTTCTCTCCTTCATATACTTAGCAGCTTCTTCTAAAGCGCCTTCAGCAATTCCTAAAGCTTGTGCGGCAATACCTATTCTTCCGCCGTCCAGTGTCTGCATTGCTATTCCAAAGCCCTTGTTTTCTTGTCCCAGAAGATTCTCTTTAGGCACTATGCAGTTTTCAAATATCAGCTCTGTTGTGCTTGAACCTCTGATACCAAGCTTATCTTCCTTCTTACCAATACTAAAGCCTTTAAAATCTTTTTCCACTATAAAAGTAGAGATGCCTTTGTTGCCCTTTGCTTTGTCAGTCATTGCGAACACTATATAAATGTCCGATTCTCCGCCGTTTGTAATGAAAACCTTTGAACCATTCAATATATAGTTATCCCCGTCCAATACTGCAACTGTCTGCTGAGCAGAAGAATCAGTGCCGGCATTAGGCTCTGTCAGGCCAAATGCTCCAACCTTTTCACCCTTTGCAAGTGGTACGAGGTATTTCATTTTTTGTTCCTCTGTTCCATATTGGTATATTGGGTGAGCTCCAAGTGAAGTATGGGCTGAGAGTATAACCCCTGTTGTTCCGCATACCTTGGACAGCTCCTCAACCGCAATTGCGTAGGTCAAATTATCTCCACCGGCTCCACCGTACTTTTTAGGAAACGGAATTCCCATCATATCATAACGAGCCATCTTTTCCACAGTCTCTCTCGGGAATCTTTCTTCAGCATCGATTTCTGCCGCCAGCGGCTTTACTTCCTTTTCACTGAATTCCTTTAAAAGCTTCCTAACCATTTCCTGCTCTTTAGTCAGGCTAAAGTTCATAAATGCTTCCTCCTTCTTTCGGGACCTGCAATTTCCCTTTTATAAAAATTTGTATAATGCGTTTTGCGAAAAACATTATTATCAGTACTTCAAATTCGCACAAGCTTTTCCTTGAGTTATTGAATTTGCACTATACTAAAACTGACCTCAATGTGCGTTCTATATAGCTATAAATAATGTTTTGAAGCAATAGCTTTCATTGTTAAATATTTAGCAATTATCATGCCAGCTTTTACTTTAACACACAATATATTTTTATGTCAAAAATTTATCATAGATTTCAACTCTCCGGAACCTCGTGGTATGAATATTGAAAGTCTTAGAAAAAGACAAAAAACAACAAGGTGCCGAATTATCGGCACCCATTGATATTTATTTAACATATAATGTAATTTTATTTAGTTGTGTTTATTTTTATTAAACTCCCAAGCTGGCAAAAACAAAGCATTTGCAAGCTATTATGCTACACGCAAAATTTTGGGCACTAATTTTAGGCAGCCTTTTCTATTAATCCTAAATAACCTGCAGCAGCTGTTTTTCTTTTAATTCCTTTACTAAAAGATTTAAAAATAAGCCCACATCCGTTACTATTCCGGCAGCCTGACTGCTGCCTCTGTCACTTAGCTTTGTCACAACTGCCGGGTTTATATCCACGCATACCATTTCAACTCTTGCAGGAAGCATATTGCCGGAAGCTATGCCATGCAGCATGCTGCCCAGTACTACGACTATATCGGAGTCCATAAGATGCGTCGAATAGGCCTCCTGTGCCTTTATCATGTCTGTTATAGTATCTGGCAGCGGTCCGTCATCTCTAAGGCTGCCCGCCAAAACAAAAGGAATGCTATTCTTCACACATTCGTACATGATGCCTGATTTTATTGAGCCTGCAGCTACTGCTTCTTTTATGCTTCCATGTCTGTTCACCTGGTTTATTGCTCTCATATGATTGCGGTACCCATGCTGAACTGATCTGCCGGATTTCGCACATACTCCCAGGGAAGTTCCGTAAAGGCTCTTTTCAATATCATGTACTGCAACAGCATTACCGGCGAGTATGCTTGAAACATAGCCTTCCCTGATAAGCTCCATTAGGTATGCATCCCCTCCTGTATGAACCACAACAGGACCTAAAACAAATGTGACCTTTTTATTATTGTTTACAATATTCTCAGCAAGCTCCCTAATTATAAGCTCGTTTCTCCTTTCAGAGGAGACACAATTATTCATGAATCCAAAAAGATCCTTATCCTCACTGTCAGCATGGTTCAATACCTTGACTCCTGTATCTCCGCAGACCAGCTGATCACCTTTCTTTATGTCACGAAGCTTCTTGCAATATGCTTCGGTTCCCTTTACAACTATCATTGCATCCATCCTCTGTCCTTGAACCGTTACCCAGCTGTCCTCCAGGAATATCAACGTTTTGTGGTTCGTTGTTGAATAGAAATCATCGGGTACATATTTATCCATAATCGCTTCTTTCAATATAACTGAAGCTGTGTACGCATCATTGTTTTTCATATCAAATACCTCCATTAGAATATTTCGCGAAAAACATTTTACATTCATTTTCAAATTTCGCGTAAATGTTTTCCTTGTTGTTATTGAATTCGCACTTTACCCAATACGAATACTGACCTGCGTTCAATATAAATTAGCAAAAAATAAAAAACCTCCATCCCTAATAAAAGGGACGAAGGCTATTCGCGGTACCACCCAATTTGACTATATACAAAAAAACTCTCTCTAGAAAAGAGCTTAAACATATAATCCTCTTGTATGCCCGTAACGCTGGTCTGCGGCAAGACTTTTCATCTGCAGCTTTGAGGGCGGGTTCAAGAAAAATAATCTCAGAAAACCTTTCAGCCGGTGAGTTTTCCTCTCTTTTAGAATCTTCTTCTCTACTGATCCTCTTCATCGCCGTAAAATGTAAATTTGTTTAAGTTTACACTGACAGGAGACATATGTCAAGCATCATTTTTTCTAATATTCAAATTTTAATATTATTGTTATAATATAGTATTATCAGATGATTATTTAGTACATACTTGTAGAATGATGCGACACATGCGGGCGGGCATGGAAACCCGCCCCTACGCATATATCATATGTAGGGGGCGGTTTCCATGCCGCCCCGCAACGTCGCATCCTTTATTTAATACGATTCATCTAGAAAGCAGGAACAGAAATGAGAAACAAAGCAATAACAAGAAAGCTTACAATATCGCTTATGCTGCCCTTGTCCATGGCACTGATTTATATTTCCAAAAGAAGTCCTGCCTTGGTTGAGAGGCTTTACTCAGAAGGAATATATCTTCCTATAGGCCAAATACTCAGCAGAGTTACCGGCATACTCCCTTTTTCTATAGCTGAGCTCCTTTTCCTGCTGGTTCCTGCTGCTTTTATTGTTTATACCGTAGTATTGTTGATAAGGCTTTTTAAGGGGCACGGCAGCAGGCTTAAACTGATAAGAGAATATGCAGTTAATATTCTCCTGATAATCAGCCTTGGGTTTTTCAGCTTTGTAGGTTTATGGGGACTGAATTATTACAGAATGCCCTTTGCAAGTATTGCAGGGCTTGAGGTCAGGCCAGCCTCGATTAATGAGTTGGAAAGTACCTGCAAGGCTCTTATTGAGAGAGCTAATGCCCTAAGAGCCTCTGTAAGTACCAACTCAGAGGGCACAATGGATATACCCGGCAACAGCCGTGATATTTTAAATGATTGCTATAGGGGTTATGAAGTGATTGCCCAAAGATATCCAGCCCTGGCAGGACGTTATGGTAATCCGAAGCCAATTCTATTATCGGAGCTTATGAATTATACAGGTATTTGCGGTATATATTTTCCTTTTACCGGAGAAGCAAATGTAAATGTCTCGATACCGGAATCATCACTTCCCTCAACAACATCCCATGAGATGGCTCATCAGAGAGGCTTTTCCAGGGAGGATGAAGCTAACTATATATCGTATCTAGCGTGTACCGCCCATCCGGATGTGAACTTCAAATATTCAGGAATACTGCTGGCATTGGCAAACTCCATGAATGCACTACATCAAAGCGATCAAGCCTTATTTCAAAAAACTGCCAAGGGATACAGTGAAGGTGTACTCAATGATCTTATGACGTTAAATAAGTTTTGGAAGCAATATGAGGGTCCGGTAGAACGCACCTCCAGTAAGATCAACAACACCTACCTTAAAGCCAATAATCAAAAGGACGGCGTCAAAAGCTACGGAAGGATGGTCGATCTTCTTATTGCAGAGCATAGACAATCAAACAGATAAAAGCCCACCGCTATCAAGCAGTGGGCTTTATACATGCTTTGTTATTGCAATTTTGATGCATACTCAACTATTTTCTCTTTTTGATTTGTATCCAAATGCGTCAAATCTGAATCAGACTTCAATCCCAGTTCATTTTCTACATAGTCTATCATTCTCTTCAAGTTCTGAGTATTTATTCCTCCGTACATATCCAGCAGAGCTTCCTCGAAGGTTTTAAAATCCTCATCATTGAATTTTGATGTCTCAAATAATACGTCCTCCAGCTGATCCATATCCATATCATTCATTTCAATTCCCATAGTTTTCACCTATCCTTACAAAGTCTTTGGGCTCATTGCCTTAAACCTATTCTTGCCAGTTTGTCAAAAACTATGTAGAGCATCAGTTTTCCTTTGCCTCAAAGGTATTCTGCCTGCTGTCTTTGAACCTGCCCAAGCTTTTCATGTTGGAAAGGGAATATATCAGCAGCCCTACCCAAATAAAACCGAAGCTTAATAAGTGAGTGCCGGTAAATTTCTCTCCATAGACGAATACGCCCAGAAATAGACTGATTGTCGGAGAGATATATTGGAGGAAGCCCATGGTCGAAAGCTTCACTCTTGCCGATCCCATAGCATACCAGAGAAGCGGCGTAGCAGTAGCAACTCCGGAAAAAAGCAATAATGCCAGGGTAGGCAGGGATACTGAATATAGCGCGCTTTGCCCGCTGAAAAGCTTAAATAGTATATATCCAAGTGCCAGAGGTATTAAAGCCGTTGTCTCTAATGCCAAACCTACCAGCGACTCCGCTTTTAGAAGCTTCTTGAACAAGCCATATAATGCGAAGGTTGATGCAAGCAAGAGTGCAACCCAGGGAACTCGGCCATACTGTACAGCTATAATAGCAACTCCTACAGCCGCAAAGCCTATAGATACATACTGAAACACATTGAGCTTTTCCTTCAGAACCGTCATTCCCAGCAGCACTACCATAAGCGGATTTATATAATAGCCCATGCTCGACTCAAGAATATTACCGGAGTTTACAGCCCATATGTACGTACCCCAATTGATCGTTATGAAAAATGCACATAAAAGTACATTTCTTATATTTTTCCTGTCCTTCAAGGTTTCTTTAAGTACCCCTATTCCATTTCTACAAAGCAGGATGCCACCGACAAATAAGAAGGACCAGAATATTCTATGAGCCAAAATCTCATCAGCGGGTATTTCTTTAAGAAACTTCCAGTAAATCGGAAGAAATCCCCATGCGACAAAGGCAATTGCTCCATAAAGCACCCCCACCAGGCCACTTCTTTCTTGTGTTTCAGATTGCTTTCCCATTAATTACTCCTTAATTAATTTTCTTATTTATTATGCAAATACTGCCCTGCTGTCTATTGTGTACGTCCCTAAGCCATCCCCTTCATTTCCTTAAGTGCTTCTATAAGGAACTCCCATACCCTCTCTGTAGATGATATGTTTAAATGTTCGTTAGGAGTATGCACATCATACATATTTGGCCCTAAGGATATAGCATCCAGCCCGCTGATTTTATTCATGAATATCCCACACTCCAGCCCTGCATGTATGGCTATTATCTCCGGCTCAACCTGGTATTTTTCTTTATATACCTTAATAAACAAAGGTCTGAGCTTTGAATCAGGGTTGTACTGCCATTCAGGATATTCTGATTCCACCCTTACGCTGCCGTTCATTGTAACTGCCAAGGCTTCAACCTGGCTAAAAATATTTTTCTTCAGACTTCTTACCGAGCTTCGTATCTCGTTTACCATCCATATCTCATTATCCGTTGTCTTCACAACCCCAAGGTTGGTGGAGCTCTCAACAAGACCTGCTATTTCCATGCTCATACTTTGAATGCCGTTAGGTAAAAGTACTAATGAGAATATAACACTATCAGCCGTTTCTTTTGATAATACTCTCTCCACCTTATCGGCAGAACCTTCAAATCTTACATAAGCATCCGGGTCTGCTGCCCTCAGCTCATCCCTGAATATAAGCTCCTGTCCTTTTATTAACGCTTCCAGCTTTAACTGATTTCCAGCCTCTGTCAGCAATAATACCTCTGCTTCTCTTGGTATTGCATTGGATTTGAGGCCTCCATTTATTTCTGCTATATGTATTTCATATTCCTTCCTGATACTGTTTAGAAGCCTTCCAATGAGCTTATTTGCATTCCCTCTGCCTTTGTCTATCTCCATTCCGGAATGTCCGCCCTTGAGGCCACCGATACTCAATGTGTATGCAACCATATTATGAGGCGCTTTTTCCCACTTCACCGGAATAACCAGCTTTGCTTTCTGTCCCCCTGCACTACTGACCAAAAACCGTCCCTCTTCCTCCGAGTCTAAGTTTATAAGCAGCTTGCCATTGAGCTTTGCCGCATCCAGGGCCGGTGCCCCACTCATAGTATTTTCCTCATCGGACGTAAATAGAGCTTCAAGACTTGGATGGGGTATGTCCTTTGCCGCTAAAATCGCCAATGCGTAGGCTAATGCAATTCCATTGTCAGCACCCAAAGTAGTACCCTGTGCATATATCATGTCCTCAATGACCTTCAGCCTTATGGGGTCCTTTTCAAAATCATGAACTGTGCCTTTATTTTTTTCACAAACCATATCCAAATGTCCTTGGAGTATTACTGTTGGAGCATTTTCATATCCATGTGCAGCAGGTTTCTTTATTATTACGTTTAAAGCTTTGTCTTGGATAACCTCCAGACCATGCTTAGCGGCAAATTCCACCATATAATCACTTATTTGTTTTTCATTACCTGAACCTCTTGGAATAGCAGATATTTCTTCAAAGTATCTAAAAACCTCGCTGCATATTGAATTTCTAAGTTTGTCCATGTTAACCCCTCTCTTAATACTATATTAGACAAGTAATCATTCCATTCTTATCCTTTTATAGTACTATTATAGAATTATAAAACTACAAAATCAATTAAATTTGGCTATCTATTTAAAGCCGTAGTGAGATCACTACGGCTTTAAAATTACCTTTATGCAATTGTCCTTCTTCTCGTCGAATATCTCATATGCATGCTCCCCTTGATCCAGTGAAAGCTTGTGGGTTATTATATCCGTTGCGTCAAAGCTTCCATCCTGTATCAGTTTAAGTATTCGCTCAACGTAAGAATGTGCAGGACACTGCCCCATCTTTAGGGTTATATTCCTTCCAAAAAAATCCCCCAAGGGAAATGCGTTATATCTCATCCCATACACACCAACAAGAGAAACCACGCCGCCTTTCCGCACAGCCTGTGTCGCAATTTCAATGGCTGATTTAGAGCCCCCTTGCAGCTTCAAGGCTGATTCCACCATCTCAATTACTGTCATCTTGCCGTCCATCCCTACGCAATCAATAACAACATCGGCTCCGCCGTGGGTTATTTCCTTTATGTATTCTCCTGTATTATCATAGTCATTAAAATTCAAAGCTTCCACTTTGTTGTATTTTCTTGCATGCTCCAGTCTGTAATCTATGTAGTCAACAGCAATAACTCTTTCTGCACCCATATGTGCAGCCCATTTCTGCGTTAGCAGTCCTACAGGTCCACAGCCTAGCACTGCAACTGTATCTCCTTTTTTGACTCCTCCCGTCTCTGCTCCCCAATACGACGTAGGCAATATATCCGTAAGAAACAGCACCTGCTCGTCAGTCAGCTCTTCAGGCACCTTAAATGGGCCAACATTGGCGTAAGGCACCCTGAGATATTCGGCCTGACCTCCATCATAGCCTCCATAGGTCTTGCTGTAGCCGAATATGGCTCCTACCTCACCATTTGCATTGGAGTTGTCGCATTGGCTCCAAAGATCATGCTCGCAGAACCAACAGTGCCCGCAGGATATCGGAAAGGGTACTATTACTCTATCACCTTTCTTTACTTTGGTGACTTCCTTTCCCACTTCCTCCACAATGCCCATGGTCTCGTGACCCAATATAAACCCCTTTGGCATATTGGGGACCATTCCATGGATCAAATGCAAATCAGAGCCGCAGATTGCAGTGGATGTAACCTTTACTATTATATCATCATCCTTAATTATCTCCGGATCACCGACTTCTTTTACCTTAACATCCTTTATTCCCTGATATGTTACAGCTCTCATATAGTACCTCCTAAGTCTTTTTTCTCAATTAACCGGCAAATCATCCTTGCCGATATCACCTGCACCAGTCTATATATCCCTACCCAAAAGCATGAAGCCCTTTCCTTCAATTATGTCCTCAGCATCCTTGATTCCCGTCCTCTCCATTATTGAAGCAATCCTTTCGTTATCAATAGGATTCTTGAATATTGCTTCTTCGGCATATTTATCTAGCACTTCTGATGCACTCTCAATATTTAGTATCGACCTTGGTCCTCCTACACATCCCCCTTTGCAGCCCATACCTTCAACAAAATTTGCCTCCAAAGTATTAGCCCTCAGTTTATCAAGTACCTCCTTACATGCTTTTACACCGTCTGCCTGAACCGGGCGAAAATCAACAGAGTCCCCCACAAGCCTCTTAACTACCATTTCCACCGACTTGCTTACCCCCCCTGTTCTCCCGTAAATCCTTCCTCCAAGGGAAGACTGCTCCTTATGGTCGTCAACCATATTTTCGAGATCAATATCCAATGCTTTGAAGACCTCATCCATTTCCCTAAAGGTAAGTACAAAATCAACTGCCCCCTGAAGTTCTTTATCCTTAGCCTCATTTTTCTTAGCAATACAAGGTCCTAGAAATACTACAACAGCATCTTCATTAAGCTCCTTTAACACTCTGCCGGTTGCAATCATTGGTGATACAGCCGGGGAGAAATGCTCCAGCAGCTCCGGGTAACCCTTCTGGACCATATTCATCCATATAGGGCAGCAGCAGCTGGTTATCAGATAATCTTCCTTTTTATGGACCAGCCTTTCAAATTCATAAGCCTCTCTAAGTGTTAATAAATCTGCCAATAGAGCAACCTCTATCATATCCCTGAAGCCCATGTATTTAAGTGCGCTTCTTATCTGCCCGGCTTTTATGTTCTCTCCGAACTGTCCGATAAACGCAGGAGCTACAATGGCATATACATGATGCTTTTTCTCCTTCAGATGCCTAATGATAGGAACAAATTCTATCTTGTCTATAATTGCATCCAGAGGGCAGTCAGGAATGCAGGAACCACAGGTAAGGCATTTGTCATTATCAATCTTTATGCCCCGCTTTCCGCTGTAATCTGTTGCTCCGTGCCCGCAGCTTCCGGCACAGGGCTTTTTACCATTTTTACTTTCACATATATCACATATCTCATCCAAGACTGAAACCAAAGGTCTTTCAACTCTTCTTAGATTAAATGCGGCATCAATGTCCGCTGACATTTCCATGCCCATTCCCGCTGGATCCAAACCAAGTGAGATATCAATCTGTTTTTTTAATATGGCTTCTTCAGATGCTTTGTATCTTCCATCCTTAATAAGCCTTGCTCTCAACTCGTTCATTTCCTTAGCTGATCCGCCATTCCACAATATTCTTACTATCTCCCTGAATAATTCCATCCTTCTTTTCTGATAAAAATCTCTTTCATTTCTTCCCATAAATTCTAAACCTCCACTCTACCGTATATCCCTCCGCCTCCGACACCTATCCCTATTCTGCCTTCTCTTGCTAAAATTATGTTTTCAGCGATGTCTTCCTTTACTACTTTTTTCAATTCCTCCAAGGTAGCCTTGTGCAAGATATTCATTTCATTGCCAAAGTGATTAATGAGCTTATCGATTGTCTTTGGACCCACCTTAGGCAGGAACTCCAGAGGGACTTGATAATGGTACGCTGCCCGTTCTGAGGCTTTTGGCTCTTTCCTATCCTTTATCACCTCTATCCTATCCCGCACTCCTACTACAACGTCATGCTTCTTCGATACAGGACAGCTAAGGACCGGAGGCTCTCCGTGAATAACAGAGTTACAGTCATTGCAGAAGGTCCTATGATATTTGCCAAGCTTAGGATTCAATCCGTAATTTGCCTTTATCCTCCTGCCTTCGGCCCCTTTCAGCGCTTTCACCAGTTCGTGGAAGCTTGGCTCCTCCATCTCAAGGATGTTGTATTCTCTGCCCATCTTAGCTAGGGAATGTGCATCAGAATTGCTTATAAAGGCCTTCCCATCCAACTCACTAAGCAAACTCGCCATCTCTGCATCAGCGCTTAGTCCCAGTTCTACCGCTGCTATCTTGTCAAAGGCAGCCTCATTGAATATTTCATGCAGAGACCTGCAACAGTTGCCATAAAAGCTTTTATGAGGCGAAAACACATGGGCAGGTATATATATGCCGCCCAGTCCGTCTACTATATCTAATAGCTCCTGACCTCTTAGATGGCTCAGATAGCAGCAGCGTCTCATATTCTTCACATGCTTTGACAGTTCCTCTGAAAAAGCTTTTAAAAGCTTCAAGGTCGGAAAAAAACACAAGGAATGAGCACTGCAGCCTGCGATTTCGTGGGTTTCTATTTCTGCGCCTAGGATTAAGGTCTGCTCTCCCTTATAGTCCATTCCGCCTCCAGCCTTTTCTTTTATCTCTTTCTTATCCAGCATTTCCTCAATGTCTTCTATAATGTATGGAGATGCGCAATCCACCACCCCTATCACATTGATTCCTTTCCTGAAGTTGGACTCAAATGCTATATTTTCAAAAGTTAGGTTGGCTGCTGTTGCTTTTTTTACTTCTATCCCTCCAGATGACCTTCCCACATGCACATGTAAATCCACATAGTATTCCTTCATTTCCATCCTTCCTTCATTTCCATCCTTCCTTCATTGGTAATTATATATTTCAGTATCCCTAGAATTCGGGGAAAAATCCAAAAAAAGAAAAAACCTGAGGATTATTTCCTCAGGTTATGTTAGATGAGTATTATTCAATACATTTGCTGCAGGTACCATTTACTGTTATGTTCACATCTCTAACTCTAACATCCATCTTACTCTCCACTGAATCAACCGCTGCGGCAAATTCATGTGCTGCTTCAACATCATAATAATCATAGAAGCTCCCACACTTGTCACACTTGAAGTGCATATAGACACACTTGCTCTCAGGCCTTTTCAATTCAAAGAATCGTTCTTTCCCAACGCTTATTTCCTTGACAATACCGCATTCCCTCAGCATTTCCAGTGTTCTGTATACTGTAGCTATCCCAATGCCCTTGCACCTTAATAGCTTGAAAACCTCGTCAGGCTTGTAGTGCTTCGGTTCGATAATAAATAAGCTCAATATTTCTTCTCTCTGCTGGGTATGAGCTATACCGTGCTCCTCCAGCATTCTGCGTAAACATGCAATGTCCTCACACAATTTGCTCACCTTATTCCCATAAATATCAACTTTGTTCAATATTTCACAATTATATTTTACCTTTTTGTTAAAGAAATATCAAGTTAATTTGAAATTTTCAATCTTGTTCAGTATATGCATCTACTATTTTTGCCACATAACCATCTTTTCCTTCCTTTACAACCATAATTAAATCAGGATTGTCTCCGGTTTCAGAAAAAGCCCTATAGTATTTCAGCCTTGTTTCTTCATAGTCTTCATCAGTCCTGGCGGTTATTTGATACTGTCCGTCAAGGTTATAATCCTCCAAAACATTAATCACTCTGTCTGTCACATCGTCAGTTGGGCATTCTATCCCTATTATTCTTTTAATCAAATCATTATCCTTTGACAATATTATCGCTTCCTTTCTTTGTTTCGAATTTAAAAAGTGGGCATGCTGTCAAGATTATCTCCTTGTGTGTCATTAGGGTTGCTTCTTAAATATTCTCTGCCGTTTTTTGCATGTACAGCATTTACCCCTGCAATCAGACCATCCTTAGCCATTGTTATAGCCTCATTAATTGAATAAACATTGCCATTTTGAAGCATTACATCTGTAATATCTCCCTCTGGGTTTTTCTTGACCTTAATAATTTTGGCTTTGTCTTGCATATCAATGCCTCCTGATAATTAGAAGTCTTATATATATTAATTATCTGCAATAGAGAAAAATATATTAGTTTGTATTGAACGCATAAAAGTATTTATATTGGGTAAAGTGCGAATTCAATAACGATCAAGGTAATATTTTGCGAAATTTAATTGAATACAAGATGTTATTTCGTAAAATATTTAGTAACAAATTTCATGCATGTACATAGTATGTTATTGAAGAAAGGGTAAACAACCTGTATTTCTGAAAGGAGGTGGAATTATGGCAAACGGTTATGGATCAGTTAATCCTGGAGTAGCAGCTGCTGGCTGCCTACCCGGAACAGCAGTATCACCTTTAGCAGGTCTTTGCAGCAACAACGGCTTCCTGCTTCTGCTCCTGTTGTTCATACTTCTTGCAGCAGGTCCGTCTTGGGGTATTGACAATAGCTTCTTCTTCATTATCATACTTGCGATTATCGCATTTGGTGGTTTTGGAAGAACATTCGGCTTCAATGGCTCATTATAATTAAAAGGTCTTTTACACGCCTAAGCCCACCTGTCTCCCTGGTGGGCTTTAAACTTTTTGTCATACTATCGGAATACAGCGTTAAGGTTGTTGGCAATAATAGCTCTAAAAGCTTTTAATTATGAGCTATAAAGGACAAATATACATGAGAAATAAATATGCAACCATAAACCGCAGCACTTTTGCATTCCTTCTTATAATTTCTGTTATGTTTATCGTTAGACTCTACCATCTGGACACAGCCCCTTTAGAGCTGGAAGAAAGCTGGAGACAGGCAGATACCGAATCAATTGCAAGAAACTTTACTCAATACAGGTTCAATATAATGTATCCTAATTTCAATTACGATGGACCTTTTCCTAATGTACCTGCACTTGAATTCCAGATTACTACCTATGCAATTGCAATATTGTACAGGCTTTTTGGTATTAACTATCTGTGGGCACGTGTAGTCCCTATAGTCTTTTTTGTGATTTCTGCCATACTGCTTTACTTATTTGCAAAGAAGCACCTCAGCCCTAGGGGAGCCACCTTCAGTCTCATCGCCTATGGTGCACTCCCGATAAATGTATACTATTCAAGGGCTATAATGCCAGAAGCAGCAGGCTTGATGTTTTTCATCGGCAGCCTCTACTTTTTTGACTGTTGGATTACATCAAAGAGGCTTGCAGTGTTATTACTAAGCTCAATACTTACTGCCTTGGCTATTATGACTAAGCCCATGACGGTTTTTATCGTGATTCCTATGTTTTACCTGCTTATAAGACATTACAAGTGGAAATGGCTGCTTAAGAAAGAGCTGTGGCTCTATGCTCTTCTGGCACTTGGAATCTCCTTTGCCTACTATTCCGCCAGTATACCCCTTGCTGACTATAAGTTCTCCCAAGGTCTCGCACAGGATGTGCTTTTCAAAAAACTTCCTGCATCGATTACTGATCCTGAGGCCTATTCCTTCATTGGTAACACTTTTATAGCTCTTGTCACTCCTGCGGGTGTCCTTCTATTGCTTATTGGACTGCTAAGCTTCAACCGCCAGCAGTCAGTAATGCTTGTATGGTTTGCCGCTATGGCTCTAGAGCTGATTTTAGTAGTTACAACTATCCGCATATACTATTACTTTATATTCTTCGCTGTGCCTTGCAGCATTCTAATAGGGCAGGGGTTGGCTTATCTGTATGACAGGCTGCAAACCAAGGCTTTCTCCATTATCCTGCTGGTGCTTTTTCTACTTAGCAGTTATGTACTGCTAAAACCCATGTACACAATAAATACTGCAATGGAAACCCAAGCAAGAATTGTTATGGAGTATACAGACAAAGGGGATTTGCTCATAGTAGGCTCATTAGATCCTTGTCTTCTGGGCCTTTCTGATAGAAGGGGCTGGAGGTTTAACCTTGGGATATATTCCGATATCCCAAAGAACGACCTGGAGGAATTGAACTATTATATTAAGAATGGAGCAAAATATTTCGTCCCTATTCAGGGAATGATATATAAGGATGAAAACGGTGAAATACAGGAATACTTGGATTTGAACTACAAAAGGGTAGAAATAGAGAAAGGATATCCAATATATAAGCTACAGTAATATCAATAAAGGGGTTTTGAAATGAAAGTATTAATTGCGTTGCCCGCATATAATGAAGCACCTGGAATTGCCTCAGTACTTGGAGGTATAATCAACCTTCGTGAAATTAGCAAGTACAGCATCGAAGTCTTGGTGGTAAATGACGGCAGTACAGATGAGACTGCGAATATAGTACATAGCATATCCTTAGGCAGGGATTTCATAAACCTTATAAACCATGACAACAATAGAGGACTTGGAGAAGCGGTTAAGACAATACTGCACTACGCAGTAGACAGCCTCGAAGATGAGGATATCCTTGTAACTCTTGATGCGGATAATACCCACACCCCTCTCCTTATTGAAACCATGATAGACACATTGTTTTTAAAACAGCTTGATCTTGTGGTTGCCTCCCGTTTTACCGATGGGGGCATGGAAATAGGACTTAGCAATATGCGCAAGCTTTACAGCAGGGGTGCAATGTATTATTTCAAATTGTTCTTCCCGATAGAAAATCTTAATGATTACTCCTCCGGCTACCGTGCTTACAGAATGAAAACTCTGCGGGAAGCCTACAATAAATGGAACGGCCTTGTTACCACAAGCGGCTTTGAATGCATGGCTGAAATAGCAGCCAAATTCAGCAGGATGAATATTCGTGCAGGGGAAGTCCCTCTGGTACTCAGATATGACTTTAAGAAAGGAAAAAGCAAGATGAATGTAGCCAATACTGTAAGAGGCTATTTTTCACTGCTCAACAAGGTAAGATAGTTCAATGATTTACATAATAGCTCTCATTTCCATAGCGCTGGGGTCTGTGGGTCAGTTCCTGCTAAAAGTCGGATCTGCTGACGTAAAAATAGACAGGGGGCTTATGACCGCCGCCCTGTCCTTCGTTTTAAATCTAAATATAATTATAAGCCTGTTCTGCTTCGTATTGAGCATGATAATTTGGGTATTGGTACTTAAGCGTATGGAGCTTAGTATTGCATATCCAATGGTCAGCCTAGGCTATATCGTTACAATGACCCTGGCCTTCCTATTCCTGAACGAGCCTCTTAGGCTGACGAAGCTTCTTGGAACTGGACTGATAATTGCAGGAGTCCTGGTAATAAATATCAAGTAGCCATTACTTTCCTATACAGCTCCATATAGTCCTGGGCTGATTTATTCCATGAGAAATCCTGCTTCATACCGTTTCTCATAATATTTTCCCAGATATCCTTATGTCCATACAATTCTATTGCACGCTTTATGGAATCCAGCATTTCATGGGCATTGTAATTTGCGAAGGCAAACCCTGTTCCTTCCTTTGTAAACTCATTGTATGCCATTATAGTATCATTCAGCCCCCCTGTTTCTCTTACAATAGGAACTGTTCCGTATCTAAGGCTGAAAAGCTGGCTTAAGCCACAAGGCTCATATAGCGAGGGCATCAGGAACATATCCGAGCCTGCATAAATCCTCTGTGCCAATACTCCATCATATTTTAAATTGGCAGAGACCTTTTCAGGATAAATCAAAGCCGCTGTTCTAAACATCTCTTCATACTTTTTGTCACCGGTCCCCAGTACAACCAGCTGAATATCCAACTGCAGCAGCTCGTCAAAAACACAGGCAATCAGATCAAAACCCTTCTGGTCTACAAGCCTTGATACCATACTTATTATTGGAATATCATTACTTTGAGGGAGTCCCAGGATTTGCTGCAGCGCCCTCTTATTCTCATACTTTCCCGCGATATTTTCAGCATCAAAGCTTTCAAAGATCCGTTTATCCGTTGCCGGGTCATTCTCTTTGAAGTCTATCCCATTGACTATTCCATAAAGGCTATCGAAGCGTTTGTTTATAATTCCATTCAGTCTCTCGCCAAAGAAGTCATGTTTTATTTCTTCAGCGTAGGTTTTACTTACTGTTGTAATCACATCTGAATATACGATGCCTGCCTTCATATAATTCACACAATCTTCGAATTCCAGTCCCTCAGCATTGAAATATTCCCAGCTCAATCCAAGTATATCCCCAAGAGTCTCCTTAGAGAAAATCCCCTGATATTTAAGGTTGTGAATTGTATAGACAGTTTTGATATCCTTATAAAACTCCTCAAATTCGAACTGAGCCTTCAGCAAAACGCTTACAACCCCTGTCTGCCAATCATTACAATGTATTATATCCGGTTTAAAACCGACTAATGGAAGCACCTTAAGCAGCGCCTTGCTAAAGAAAGCAAACTGTTCCGCCTCATCAACGTGCCCATACAACGTATCCCTATTAAAATAGTATTCATTGTCTATGAAATATACTACTATCCCTTCATACTCAAGCTTCAACACAGCACAATACTGATGTCTCCAAGCAAGATCAACATATACATAGCCTATGTACTCCATCCTATCCACGAAGCTTTGCGGAATGGATTTGTACTTGGGCATAATGAGCCTTACATCAGCACCAAGCTTAACAAGCTCTCTGGGCAAAGTACCGGCGACATCTGCCAATCCCCCTGTCTTTGCAAAAGGCACTGCTTCTGAAGCTGCAAAAAGTACCTTTATCTCGCTCATAATTATCCTCCCCTATAACGGACGTCCAATGGGCGCCCCTACTAATTCCTATAAACTTCTTCCTTCATATGAAAACCGTCCTTGATTACCGTAGAGTCAATATTAGCTTTATCTACTGGTATTGGTTCAAGCTCATAATACGGTATATCATACTTGCCATCATAAATAGTCTTCTCAATTTTAAGATTTTCACCCTTTGCAAGCATAACTGCCAGTCTGGCTGTTTCTCCTGCAAGCTTCTCTATCGGTTTATATACAGTCATGAGCTGAGTACCCTCCACTATCCTCTGACACGCTGACAAATCTGCATCTTGACCAACCACAAAGACCTTCCCTGCCAGCCTGTGCTCCGAGAGAGCTTCAATAGCGCCCTCTGCCAAGCTGTCGTTCCCAGCTATAATGCCGTCAATTTGCTTACCTTCCTGTATCAGCTTTACTGTCTCTTCAAAGGAATATTCCTTCATCCAGTTGTCAGCCCATTCCTCTGCAACAATATCAATACTTTCATCCTTTACTTTATCACCTAATACCCGGTCGTAGCCCTGCTTTATCATTTTTGTATTGTGATCACGCTTTGCTCCATTTACTATGAGAACATTTCCTTGGCTAACCTTTCCCACTACGTATTTTGCCATTAACTCCCCGACCTTTTGATTATCAAAGGATATATAAAGGTCTGCATTGGACTTCAGCACCAGCCTGTCATACGAGATAACCTTTACTCCTTGTCTCTTAGCCAGTTCAACTGCACTTAAAGCCTTCTCAAGGTCATTTGGCACAATTATAAGCACGTCAATATTCTGCTCCAGCAGGTATTTCACCTGTTTCAGCTGATCCTGGTCATCGTTGTTTGCATTCTGCACAATGATATCCGCTCCCATTTCCTTTACCTTAGCAATGAGGATATCCCTGTCCTTCAGCCACCGCTCCTCCTTAAGAGTACCGAGGGAAAAGCCTATGATAAGCTTTTCGTCATTCTGTTCAAAGGTCTTCTGGCTAAAATAGCTTTCAATATCTATTATGTCCAGCCTTTTCATCACAAAATAAAAGAGCAGCACAAGGACTAATATAAGCAAAGCCAGTATTCCTTTCCGGAGTTTATCGTTCTGCTTCAAAGTACATCACCTCATCAGATTGTTGATTATCCCTGTATTCGGTAGGTGTCATGCCAGTCACTCTCTTGAATATCTTACAATAGTAGTTAGGGTCGCTGTAACCAATCTTGTAGCAGATTTCCTTGATGCTGTCGCTTGTATCCCTCAGAAGCTCCCTGGATTTAGCCACCCGCAGCTCGGTAAGGTACTCAACAAAGCTCTTCCCGGTAGAATCCTTAAAAAACTTACTGAAATAATGATAGCTCAAGTTGGTTTCCTTAGCCGCATCATCCATACTGATGTCTCTGTTAAAGTTCTCAATTATATATTTCTTCACCTTTGCACTGAGGCTGTTTATTTCCATTTCCCTGCCTTCACTCATGTCAGTTATTATCTGCTTAAGGCGCCCAGTACAAGCAACCTTCAGCTCACGCAAACCCTGTGTTTTGAGAATGCTGTTTAGAAACTCCTGGGCTCTTAAGCTGTCATTTTCCACATTATAAGGCACAGATCTTTTTACCATAAAAAACAATTCTATTATTCGTGACTTTATTCTGTCCATGTCCTCTTTATAATTCATAGTAAGCCAGAGGAATATGCGTTCAAAAGCATCTAAAGCACCCGCTGCATCAACTGACAGCAGCCTGCGGATCAATTCTTTTTCCTGGCTCTCAGGATACATATCAGCAGCGATACCCATTGCCATTATATCCTCAAAATGTATTACATCATCTTCGTTCTTCAAGGATGCTGCCATGTTGGCCTCGTTGCAAGACTTGGAAAAGTTAACCAGACCATAGCTTCTTCCGATACCTATCTTATATTTGATGTCAACATTCCTTTTTATCCTCTCCGTCAGTCTAGAAGCGATTCCTATGGACATATTCCTGACCTCATAGGCGTCGGCTCTTTCATTTACCGGTATATAAGCTGACACTTTATCCAAAAGGGGAGGACCTACAAGACACTGACACAGATTCTTTAGCTCAAGGCTGAAAATATCGTAGAATCGCTGCTTATCCAAGCTGATTTTCATACCCTCCTGCTGATCTTGATTTTCCATATCCTCCACAATTGCCATCATAACATAACCATTGCCTATTCCCATTCCAAATACTTCTTCATAGAAGGCAGCATCCTTCACAGCATTTCCGTCAAACAGCTGCGAGTATATGAATTGACCCTCCAAGTGGGGGATTACCTTGTTCATTTTTTCCTTTAACAGTATCTCTCTCTGAACAGCGTCTCTTTTGGCTGATATTTTAGTATATATTCCTTCAAGGGTTTCAACCACCTTGCCCCTGTTTATCGGCTTTAAAAGGTAGTCATAAACTCCAAGGTTGATTGCTTCCTTAGCATAGTTAAAATACTCATAAGCAGTGATGATGACAAATACGGTGTCACTATTTATTGCCTTTATCTGCTTTATCGCCTCTATGCCATCTATTCCCGGCATGTGAATATCCATAAAAACAATTTCCGGTTTGAGCTCCATGGCTTTTTCTATGGCTTCACGGCCTGATTTGGCTGTGCCCACCACTTCTACATTATCAGCAAATCTCTCAACCATATATTTCAATGAGTCAATGACCAGGTACTCATCATCCGCAATCAGTAGTTTCATCATCCTGCACCACTTCCTCTTCATAAGGTATTTTCAAGGTAACCCTGGTTCCATGCCCTTGTGTACTTTCTATTTCAATAACATCTTTGATTTCTGCAATATTATAATAGAGCTGAAGCCTCTCTGTGACGTTTGATATTCCTATCCCTGTAACGTGCTTTCTCTGAAGGTTCTCTCCATTTCTATGGGATAGCAGTGCAGCTACCTGTTCCTCATTCATTCCCTCACCATTGTCTTCAACCTCTATCAGTATATTTCCGCCCCAAAGCCTTACAGAAAGTAGTATTTCCCCATCCCTCTCCAGGTTCTGAAGTCCATGGATAAAAGCATTTTCTATAATCGGCTGTATTATAGTGCAGGGTATCTTTACGTTCTGCACCCGCTCATCTACATCTGTATGGAATTCAATCCTGCTTCCGAACCTCGTTTTCAGTATAAACATATAATTCTTTGCATATTTGATTTCATCAGCCAGAGTCGCCGGTTCATCAAGCTTCCTTAGATTATATCTGAAAAGCTCTGAAATATTCTCAACAAACTCAGAGGTTCTGTCTGCCCCCTCCATCATTGAAAGCTGTGATGCCGCATTCAAGGTGTTGAAAAGAAAATGTGGATTTATCTGAGACTGCAAGGATTTCAGCTCAGCATCCTTTAAAAGGCTCTTCATCCTCAGGTTTTGCATCTCCTGTTCCTTCAGCAGCTTTTCCACCTCTGCCTGGCTCTTAAGCTCATCAATATAGCTTTTTATGCTTACTATCATTTTGTTAAATGCATTGGCAAGTATGTTTATTTCGTCATCAGTTTTTATTTTTGACAGGTTTACGTCAAAATCACCTGCCGATACCCTTTCTGCCGAGTGGGACAGCTCAATTATCGGCTTTGTCAGCCGATATGTGGATACGACAGCAAGAGACAAGCTTATAAATAGAGAGCCAATTATTATGAACAAGTTGACATAGCTCAAATAATTCATATTCTTAGTAATTGCCGTGTATTTTTCCGAGCCTTTTTGAAGCTTGTCCCCTAAAAGCATGTTTATATAAAACTTGATATTCTCACTGATTTGGTTTGATCTGGTAAAATGCGAGATGTATTCGCTGCTTATTCTGCCTCTCTTGGCTTTGACAGCATTGTCCGCCTCAATAAGGAGATTGTCAATCATAAAGCCTATATCCTTCAGCATGAGATAATCATTATCATACAGCGCTTCCCTGGGTATATCCAAGGACTTCTCCTGAAGATTGTTGTAGATGTTGTAGTAATTAAGAAGATTCTCCGAGGATTTGGTTGTAAGATACTTTTCAAGCTCCGTCATTAATAAGTTAACGTTGCTGTTCAGGCTGTTAAGATATACATAGTCTGAAATAACTGTGTTCATCTTTATTAATATGACCTTTGCATTGTAATAGGAAAATAAGCTTGTAACCCCAAGCAGCATGGTCATAATAAGATAATATATGATAAGCTTTTTTCTAATCCCTCTAAATGTGAACATTTCTCTATTCATGCCATCACCAGCTATTCTTTCAATGTGGAGGATTTTTTCTCGTATTCATCAATATTTGCCTTTGTGATAACCCTAACTCCGGTATCAATAAAGGTGGAAACATTGTTTTTTTCCTTTATGTCAATCAATGCCTCAAGACTTTCAAAGCCCAT
>FWWL01001069.1_pt1 | contig 68420 bp, 70 predicted proteins | sample 2228331 | NCBI WGS metagenome assembly FWWL01 (sample SAMEA103939775, study PRJEB20133) | metagenome
CTCGGCAGCCTGCGCCTGCGCAGCCTCCAGCTGGGCGGCGAGGTCGGGAGCGGGGGCCTCTTGGGCGGCTGGCGCTTCAGCCTGCTGCCCGTTCTCCGGCCCGGCCTGCGGGGATGTGGCATCCGGTTGTTCTACCAACTGCTCGTCACCCACGCGCTGCTTCTCCTTGCCTTATTTAAGTTATGGAACGGCGCCAAAGGTCCCTTCAGACCATCAGCACCGAGTGCATTCTAACCAAAGCACGTAAGATATACGTTAGAGTCGCCGCGTTCTGATGCAAATCTAACAGCGGGCGTTCATCCCTCTTCTACTGCAGACTCGCCATAGAGGTCTATCAGCAGATCGGTCATCAGCCCGGCTACATAGCGCACCGCCGAAATGGCGCGGCCGTAGTGCAGACGGATCGGCCCCAGCACGCCCAGCGCGCCGGTGGCCTGCCCTTTCACGCCATAGCGTGAGAGGATCATGCTGGTATGGCGCAATTCCTCCCAGCGCCCCTCCCCGCCGATCACCACCCGTACACCCTGCACATCAGGAGAGAGCGCCTCGCTGAGCACTTCCTCCAACAGGCTGCGCTCCTCCAACAGGCGCAGCGTTTGGCGTGCCCCTGCGCCATCTACCTCAGCCAGCGCACGGCGCAGCTCCTCCCGCTGCTGTGGATCGCTGATCGCCATGCGCTCGGCCAGATAATCGGGGTCAAGGATGTTAACTAACCCATCAATATGTACCACCTCGTGTCGCCGATCTGCCCGCTCCAGTGCCTCGGCCACGAGGTCCATGATCTCCTGCTCCAGAGCAGGCTGATGGGCTGCTAATGCCCGCACCTGTTCGCTGCGCTGCCCCAAGCACAGTGCGGTGATGCGCGCCGCCACCTCGCTTAGCACCTGCTGGGAGACCGGCTCGGCCAGCGTCAACATCTGCTGACGCACATCGCCGCCTTCCAGCACCAGAACCATCAGCACCAGGCGCCCCTGCGTGTGGATCAACTCCAGATGCTTGAAGCGCGCCTGCGCCGCCTGCGGCGCGGTGACCAGCGAGGCGCTGCGCACCACGTTCGCCAAAACCGAGGCGGCCAACCGCAACCACTGCTCAATGTCCGGCTCGGCCTGATGGAACTGATGCTCAATCATGCGCTGCTCGGCGGGCGGCAGCTCGGTATCGCCGATCAGCTTCTGCACGAAGTAGCGGTAACCGGCCTCGGTCGGCACGCGCCCAGCCGAAGTGTGCGGCGCTCGGATAAGGCCATATTCTTCCAATACGGCCATATCATTGCGCACCGTGGCCGGGCTGACCTTAAGCCCATAGCCCTCTACCAGCGCTTTGGAGCTAACCGGCACAGGCGCCTTGACATACTCGCGCACTACAAGGCCGAGGATATATTCCTGCCGCTTGGTAAGTTCTTTCACCTTCTCTTACCCAAAATTAGCACTCTTGGCGCGAGAGTGCTAAACAAATCATTCTCTGATCCTATCACGCGCCGGGCAGGCTTGTCAAACCGCGCAGGAGTACATCAGTACGGGCGTGAGGCTCCCCCTACCCTAAAACACCACCACCCGCGTCGCCAGATGGCGCTGCTCGGGGCGGGTGAGATGCTCTATCTCGTCAGGGGCGAGCGTGGGCGTGCACCAGCGAAAAATCCACTTCGCTGCGTCAGGCGTCACGTTGACGCACCCATGGCTACGCGGGCGACCGTAGTCGTTGTGCCAATATGTGCCATGAATGGCTACACCCCCAAAAGTGAAGAAACTGCACCAGGGCACACCGGGCAGGTCGTAGGCGTCATCAGCTTCTACACCACCCCGCATGTGGCGCGAAGGACGTTTATAGCGGATGTGAAACTCCCCGCGCGGCGTGCGGAAATCGTGCGCCCGCCCCTCATCGTCTATAAAGGTGGTGCCAGTAGCGCAGCGCGTGGCAAAAACAGGCACATCATACTCATAGCAGGTCACTGTCTGAGCGCGCAGGTTGATCTCAATGCGCTTGTGCTGGGGCGGCACCTCGGGCGAGATGGGGGCGAACTCCTCCGGCGGGATGCGTCGCACGTGCGTGGCTTGCACCCAATACTGCACCGCCGGCGTAATGTCGTCTTCTAACCGATACCAGGCGCGGCCATTCGGCTCATCGGCGCGCTCCACCACGCGGAAGACCGCCCCATAGGCCATGTCGTAGTAACGATAGCTGCGCAGCTTCGGCTCCCAGTGCTGCCACGAGGTAGGCACGGTGATCTCACCCCAGAAGCCCTCGCCGATGGCCTCCGGCTCTTCCGGCGTGTGATAGACCTCTTGCACCGGCACTACCCACGCCGAATGGATGTAGCCCTCGCCTACGTCAAACCACAGATCGTTGTGAGGGTAGGATTGTGGCGAGTCGGGCACGTGGATGGCGCCGTAGATGGGCAGCACGTCGGCATAGCGCACGTTGCGCACGATGGTGCGGCTGTAGCGCAGGGGGTCCTCGCAGATGCGCAGCAGGCGCGCTTCCACGCGCCCCAGCAGGGGCGGATAGCCGTACAGCTCGTTGAAGGAGAGCGTCTCATCATAATCCACAGGCACGCGCCCACCGGGGTGGAAATCGTCGTCGGGTGGCGGCTTCTCTTGCGCAGCGGTGCGGCGCACCCATCCCCCGCCCAGCAAGGCAGCAAGCGCAGTGCTCCCTGCTTTAAGCACTGTACGGCGTGAGGCCATCGGATGGGGCATGCTGCGGTTCCTCGTCACACTACGATAATGGGCGTGCCGGGATGGCGGGCGCTGCCGGCGGCGGCTTGTTCATAGGTAGCGACCGGTTCCACCCAACGATAAATCCACTTGGCGGCCTCCGGCGTAACGTTCAGGCAGCCGTGGCTGCGCGGGCGACCGTAATCACCATGCCACCACGTGCCATGAATGGCATGCCCCAGCGTGGTGAGGAAGGTGTTGAAAGGCACGCCCGGCAAGTTGAAGAAATCCTCATCAATGCTGCCGCCGCTCACCGGATCTTCGGGATCGGTATACATGTGGCGCGAGGGTTGCTTATAGACGACAGCATGTTCGCCCGTTGGTGTGGGGAAGCCACCCGCCCCGGAGGAGGTCAGCGTGCTGAAGACCACCCTCTCGCCTTCGTAGCAGTCAATGCGTTGCTTCTCCAACGTTACAATGATGCGCTTATCGCGCACGCCGGGGTGGATTGGCTCAAACTCCTGCGGCGGGATGTAACGCATGTGGCGGGCAATGACGTAGAAGGGGCGGTTCTTGGGCTTGTCGTCAAAAACCTTATACCAGATGTTGCCATCTTCATCCGCCTCAATGCCGATCACGCGGTGCACACTGCCGTAGTAGAGCGTCACCCCCACCTGCTGGCCGAAGAACTCGTCAAAGGCCTGACCACCCCCCGGACGGAAACGTGGGATAGTAAGCGGGACGATCACCTCAGCCCAGAAGCCGGGCTGACCTTCAATCGTGTGCGGCAGTTCGGTCATGATCTGCGGCATGCGGTAAGGGCGGATGACCTGCACGCCCGATGTGTACAGGTAGCCATTCGCCACACGGTACCATGTATCGTTGTTGGGGTTCGGCCCTTCGGCGTGCAGCACTTCCAGCAACGGCAGGACGGTGTCAACGCGCAGCCATTCCACCACTTCCTTGTTGAGGCCGGGTTCAGCCCGCAGAGGGTAACCAGCGTAGGTGATGCGCCCCCACAGATCCAGGCGCACCTCTCGCGGTTGGATGAAATCCCACTCGGTTTGGGAGGGGCGGCTGCCGTCCGGTGGGAGGAGGGGTTGAGGAGTTTGGGCACGGGTAGAGCGCCGCGTGGATGGCAGCACCAGCCCGGCAGCGGCTGCTATGACAGTGGCAAGGAAGGATCGGCGTGAAAGCGAGCGCGGCATGTGATGCGAGGCTCCTCCTTTGCTTTACAGATTATAGCATGACGCTACCACACTATTCCCCCTAGGGCGTGATGTGCCAAGCCTTGCCATCAAAGGTCAACGTAAGGGTTTCCAGCCGCGGCCAATCACGGATGGCCACCACCTGCGCCTGCTGATCCACGATCTGGACCTGCTGCGCCTCATATCCCGCATCACTCACAGCGTGCACAATGGCGAGGTAGTCGCTCACCAGCTCACGGGTGAAGTTGCCATCGTCCAGCGTGGCATTGACGGCATTCACCAGCGCCTCAGCCTGCGCATACTGCCCACCGGCCAGCGCCCGCTGTGCAGCGATGAGCATCGTCTCCAGCGCGATGTTCTCCGCCTCTGACGGCTCACGCAGGAACTCCGCCACCTGTCCGGCGGCGCGGGCCTCCTCTGCCGACGGCAGCGCCTCCTGATAGGGGGCGTAAAGGTCCTGATAGCGGCGGATGGTATCATAGAGATACACTGTCAGGCGCACATCTTCGCGCTGGCCACCAGCAGGATGTGCGGCCAACCAGGTGCGGTAGCGTGCCTCCACTTCATCAAGGGTAAGGTTATAGGTGTCCTGTAGAGCAGCATCCAGCCACGCTGCTCCTGTCAGAGCGGGCTGCTCGGTGCTGTACATCCTCAAGAAGGTCCTCATGTCGTAAGTCTGGATGAGGTAATACACCAAACCGGCAGCTTCCAGATAAGCGATCTCGTGTTGGTGCTGCCAGAAGTTATCGGCCAAGTCGGCCAGCGGGATGTACCAACCAAGGTCCAGCAAGGCGGCAGCGCGCTCACCGATGGGCGCCGGCCGGTAGTGGCCACCCGCAACGACCACCGCCAACCCCTCAGAAAGGATGGCAGGAGCGTTGCCCCCTCGTGAGCGCATCGCCCAGTGGGTCAACTCGTGGCGCAGGGTGGTGGCGAGATCGGGCACCACATAACTGCGATCCACATAGGTCAGCACGACCTCATTCGCCGCATAGCCGCCGTTACCCCATACGTTGTCTATCAAGGTGATAGGCACCGGTTTACCGGCAATGCGGAAGCCCAGCCGCGACTCCACATCGGCCATTGCCTGTTGAGCCTGCCGGGCGATGAGGTCCACATCGCGGTGTGCCGCCGTCTCGCTGATGGTATTCAGGACACAACAGCCAGGGATGCGCTCCTGCGTCCAGCGGGCATTGCGCTCCTGGCGGGGGCGCTGATCGGCGGGCAGGATTTGGACAGCAAAATCCAGTGCGAGCGCCTCGCCGCGCAGGTTGAGCGGCAGCGTAACCCGCAGCCGGTGGCGTCCTGCCTGATCGGTCGTATCCCATGCCCAACGGAAGACGAGCACATCATCACGCAGGGGGCTATGGACCACCATCGGCTCAACGGGCAGCGGTTGCCCATCTACTGCGAGCACTGCATGCTGGTCGCTGGGGAGGCGATCAATGTTCTGCACCACCACCTCAACCGTCAACCGATCGCCGGCATAATGCAGCGGACCGGGGTAAACGCGCACCTCGCCATCCAGCCATGGGTACGGTGGAGTAGGTGTAGGGATGGGGGTGGGCGTGGGTTGTGGCGGCGGCAGGGTGATCGGCTCTACGCTGGGCAGCAGCACCGTCGGCGTAGCGGTCAGTGCGGGCAAGCCCGCCGCTGAGCTGCCCACTGGCGTGGACGTTGGTGCAACGGCCAGCGGCCCACAGGCCAGCGCAGCGAGGATCAGCGGGGCGGCCACGTGGAGCAAGCGCGATAAGCAACGGTCGCTCAAGTGGTTCCCTCCGGTATCATGGTCATGAGCAGGTGCTCCAGGAGCGCCTGCTCCTGTTCGGCAGTGGTGACCTCACCATCTAGCCAAGCAGCGCGCAAGGCGGTCAAGATAGTGCGGTAGAGAGGGCCGGGGCGCAGGCCGCGCTCGCGCAAGATTGCCCCGCTTGTGATCGGCCTGACGTAGCGCAGGTGGCGGGCATAGGTCACAATGACCTCTCGCGCCACGGCGCTAGGAGCGGCAGCCCACAGCGTCACCAACACCTCATCGTTTGCCGGTGCAAGGAGCGCATCCAGCTCGCTGGGCCGCCGACTGCCGGGCAGGTTGGGCAAATAGGGGCGCAACATCTGCACCGTATCCAACATCTCCGCAGTGCGGCGGCGCACGTGCAGGCGCACACACAGCGCGCGGACGGCTTCCGGCGGCAGGCGGAAAGTGAGCAGGGCGAAGTAAGGCAGCTCCGCATCAAAGTCCTCGCCCAGCTGTGGCCATAGAGGCGGGGTCAACGCTGAGCGCAGCGCTCGGAAGGCAGCTACCGTCCAGGCATCGCAGACGAGCGCCGCATGCAGAGCACGCAGCACGCCCAGTTCGTCCAAGCGGCAAAAGATGCGCTCCGGCTCATGCTCATCAAGGATGAGTTCAATCTCGTGCTTGATGCGGTCGCCACTGACCTTCTCCAGAAGCGGTAGGGCATGGCCGATCAGCTCCGCCGTGCGTGGCTCAATGCGGAAGCCCAAACGCTGTTCAAAGCGGGCGGCACGCAGGATGCGCGTAGGGTCATCAATAAAACTGAGGCTGTGCAAGACGCGGATACGCCCCTGCCGCAGGTCTGCCTCGCCGCCATAAAAATCCAGCAGTGTGCCGAAGGCATGGGGGTCCAGGCGGATGGCCAGCGTGTTGATGGTGAAGTCGCGGCGGTGCAGGTCCAGTTTGATGCTGCTGCGCTCCACCTCTGGCAGGACGGTAGGCGCCTCGTAGAACTCGGTGCGGGCGGTGGCAAAATCAATGTGCGTGGGGAGGGCCTCATCAGCGCCGCCTGCGACACCCAGTTCCGTGGAGACAGCCTGCCAGACACCATCGTTGACCAACCACTTGGCCGTGCCAAAGCGGGCGTGCGAGTGCACCGTGCCTCCAAAGCGGTGACACAGCTCCCGCGCCAACGCGATGGCATCACCCTCCGCCACCAGATCCACGTCCAGCGTGGGTTGGCCTAACAGTAGGTCGCGTACCCCTCCACCGACCATGTAGAGGCTGATGCCCATCTGCTGGGCGGAACGCCCTGCCTCGCGTACCAGTGCCAGCACCAGCGACGGCAGGGCCTGCTCCATAAGGCGCACGATCTCAGCGCGGCGGCTGACGGAAGGGGCAGCGTGTCCCATGTGTTTGATCAGGTCGGTGCGCGTCACCACGCCGATGATACGGCCTTCCTCATCCACCACTGGAATCTGCCCCCAGCCGCTGGTCATCATCATCCGCTGCAAGTCGGCGATGGAATCCTCAGGCCGCACTGTGACCTCGCCCGCCTCCATGAACTGCTCCACCCGCACCCCATCCAGACCATGATCCAGCGCGCGGTCAACGGCGCGGCGTGTGAGCAGGCCGATCACCTTGCCCTCACGCACGATGGGATAGCCCTCATGGCCATAACGGCGCATGAGCCTCGCCGCCTCACGCACCCGCGCCGTCGGTGGCAGCGTGTGCACCCCCCGCGACATAAGATCGGCCACGGTGAGGCTGGGGCGCACCATGCGCGGCAGCACCGCCAGCAACTCTCGCTCTACCTCCGCCAGTGACATCTCGCGGATAAGGGCAGCCGCAGCACGTCCGTGCCCACCGCCGCCGAAATGCTCCGCCACCTGGCCCACATCCAGTGCCTCCACCGTGCTGCGCGCCACCATCTGGATATGCGTGCCGAGGTCTACCAACACGAAGATCGCCGCCGGATCCAACAGATCGCGCAGTTTGTGCGCCAGCGTGGCGATCTCCTCGGCGTATTGGGGCGCTGCTGCGCTGGCAATCACCACCGGATAGCCCTCAATCTCGTAGGAGCGAGCATTCTCTTCCAGCCGTTGGTAGAGCGCCTGTTGCTCATCGCTTAAGGGATGGTTGAGGAACTCGCGCACTACATCTAGCAGGGCACCCTGCTCCAACAGCCAGGCGGCAGCATAGCCGTCGCGGGGCGTGGTGGAGCCGTAAGTCAGCGAGCCGGTGTCCTCATAGATGCCCAGCAGCAAAAGGGTGGCCTCAATGGGTGAGAGCGGCACGCGCTCGGCTCGCAGGCGCTCGGTGAGCAGCGTGGTAGTGGCACCCAACTCGTCCAACGTGACCTGCCAGCCGGGGCGCAGCATCTCGCGGGGGGTGTGGTGGTCAATCACCAGCACTGCGGTCTGCTCGCTCATGCCGCGCAGGGTGGGGAGGGTCTGTGAATCCACGAGAACGGCGCGGCTGATCGGCTCTTTAGGCAGATCTTTGGCTTCCACAAAGGGCAGCTCATCCCAATAGAGGGCCAGAAAATGGCGCACGTTGCGGTTGAGCCGATGCGGCAATACCGGCAGGGCGGTAGGCATCAGCTTATGCGCGGCCAGCTGCGAGGCCACCGCGTCAAAGTCGGCGTTCTCATGGGTGAGGATAAGGTCCATTGTGGAGCCGATTGTAGCGGATAGGCATAGCGAGGGCAACGCACCGAGCGCTAAATGCACAGGCGCCCTGCCTGTCGGCAGGGCGCTGTGCGAGTAGGACCTCGCTATCAAGGGGGCTTGTCTAGCCCTTCAGGAACAGGGTCATTTTGGTACCGCACACCGAGCAAACGCCCTTGGCCATCTTGCGACCCTTAGCATTGGTCACAATCTGCACATCCTTCATGGGGCGTTTGGTCTTCTCCTTCACGCAGAACCCAATGTATTCGGCCACGGCTGATACCCTCCTGAATGTGAATAGGTGAACCCTGCACGGCTAGCCTACACGATATCTAAAAATTGCGCAAGCGCCCGCCATGCTTCACCGGAAGGCTCGCAAAGCGCGCAAAGGGAGAATTAGATGACCGCCTCGTTGCCTCCAACTCCGCACGAAGCGCTTGACAACACCCCTGAAACCTGCTAGATTTCTAACAACAAGTGACATCCATAACGACGTTGAACCGGAAGAGTAAGCGCTCAAGCGGTGTTCAGAGAGCCGCCTCGGCTGAAGCACAACAGCCGTGCTGTGAAGGGGGTACACACGGGGGCGCTGAATGGGCCGGGGAGTTGCGGGGGCAAAAGGCCGTTGCTGAGTAGTCCCCGCCGGAGACGCCACCGTTATCAGGGCGCAGGGTATCGGCAGCTGAGGCGCGCTCGGTTGCCTGTATCCGGCAGAGTGAAGCTGGCCTTTTTACCGCGCCTCACCGCGCGGTTTTGCGTTTAGCCAGCTTAACAAGGGTGGCACCGCGGGCTTTCAACGCTCGTCCCTTTGGGGGCGAGCGATTTTTGTTAAGAGGAGGAGCGCTCTTTTGGTGAAAGGATCGCCATCTTCTTGCCTCCCGGCTCTCCGATCTCGGGGAGGGGCTCGGGCGTGACATTCTGAGGTACACCATCATCAGCAACCATGTTTCAGGCAGGAGGGTACATCAACCTATGATGAAGAAAGGACGCATCCTAACAGGCGACCGTCCTACGGGCAGGCTGCATTTGGGGCACTATGTGGGCACACTGCAAAACCGCGTGGCCCTGCAGGATCAGTACGACCTCTTTTTGGTCGTGGCGGATTACCACTCCCTTACCACTCACCCCGACAAGGAGGACGTGCTCCAAACGCGCCAGAACGCTATTGAAGTGGTCATTGACAACTATGCCGCCGGTGTGGACCCCAACAAGGTGACCCACTACCTGCAGTCGGACATTCCGGAGACAGCGGAGCTGACCCTGCTCTTCTCCATGCTTGTCACTGTGCCACGCCTCCAGCGCGTGCCCACGCTCAAGGAGGTGATGGACAACCTGCACATCACTGAGCCATCTGCTGGACTGCTCAACTATCCGGTGTTGCAGGCCGCTGACATCCTTATCGTCAAGGGCGAGCTGGTGCCGGTGGGCAAGGATCAGGCCAGCCACATTGAGGTCACCCGTGAGATTGCCCGGCGCTTTAACAACCGCTTTGGCCCCGTCTTCCCAGAGCCGGAGGCTTTCATTCCGGCGGATGCCCCCACGCTGGTGGGCATTGACGGGCAGGCTAAGATGAGCAAATCGCTGGGCAACGCCATCATGCTCTCCGATGACCCCGAAACCGTGCGCGAGAAAGTGATGCGTATGTACACCGATCCCAAGCGCATCCACGCCACTGACCCCGGCACGGTGGAGGGCAACCCCCTCTTCATTTATCACGACATCTTCAACCCCGATAAGGAGCAGGTGGAGGAGTTCAAAGAGCGTTACCGCCAGGGGCGCATCGGCGATGTGGAGGTCAAGCGGGTGCTGGCCGAGAAGCTGAATGCCTTTCTGGACCCCATCCGTGAGCGGCGACGCTATCTGGAGCAGCATCCTGACGATGTGATGGACATCCTGCGCGCAGGGGCGGCACGGGCGCGCCCCATTGCGCAGGAGACGCTGGCGCAGGCCCGTGAGGCGATGGGCCTCACCAGCCTGACGGTCAAACGGGTGATCGATCTCTACCGCTAACCACTGGAAAGGAGGCAGCAAGCGCGGCTTGGCCTGAGGAGGTGACGAAAAGCGGCTCCATCCCGCGCGGGATCAGGGCGATGCGCAGGCCCTTATCGCCGAAGCGCGGGCCTGAAACGGCAATCCCTTAGTTTTCAGGAGGAGCTGCTATGAACGAGGACAAAACCCGCAAGTATGTGCTGCCGGAAAGCGAAATTCCGCAGGCATACTACAACATCATGGCCGACCTGCCTCAGCCGCCCCCGCCGGTGCTGCATCCCGGCACCGGCCAGCCGGTGGGGCCGGACGATCTGGCGCCGCTATTCCCTATGGCGCTGATCCGGCAAGAGGTCAGCGCTGAGCGCGAGGTGGAGATTCCCGAGCCGGTGCGCGATGTCTACCGCATCTACCGCCCCTCGCCGCTCATCCGCGCCCGCGCACTGGAGAAAGCGCTGGATACACCTGCCCGCATTTACTTTAAATATGAAGGTGTATCGCCCGCCGGATCGCACAAGCCCAACACGGCCATCGCGCAGGCCTTCTACAACAAAGAAGAAGGCGTGCGTAAGCTCGTCACCGAGACAGGCGCCGGTCAGTGGGGGTCGGCGCTGGCGATGGCCTGTGCCTTCTTTGGCCTCACCTGCGAGGTCTTCATGGTGCGCGTCAGCTACAACCAGAAGCCCTACCGCCGCGCCCTCATGGAGGCCTACGGCGCCACCGTTCACGCCAGCCCCAGCCCGCTCACCCATGCCGGACGTGCTGTTCTGGAGAATGACCCCGACTCACCGGGGTCGCTGGGCATTGCCATTTCCGAGGCGGTGGAGATCGCTGCCACACACGAGGACACCAAGTACAGCCTTGGCAGCGTGCTCAATCACGTGCTGTTGCACCAGACGGTGATCGGGCAGGAGGCGCTTAAGCAGATGGCACTGGCCGATGACAGCCCCGACGTGGTCATCGGTTGTGTGGGCGGCGGATCAAACTTTGCCGGATTGGCCTTCCCCTTCCTCGGGCGCAAGCTGCGCGGCGAGCAGGATATGCGCATCATCGCAGTAGAACCTGCCGCCTGCCCCAGCCTGACACGCGGCAGGTACGCCTACGATTTCGGTGATACAGCCCGCCTCACACCGCTGGTGAAGATGCACACGTTGGGGCATACCTTCATCCCCCCCGGCATCCACGCAGGCGGATTGCGTTATCACGGCATGGCCCCGCTGGTCAGCCACTTGCTGGCGCTGGGCTTCATTGAGGCCGTCGCTGTGGAGCAGCTGGAGACGTTCGCTGCGGGCATCCAGTTCGCCCGCAGTGAGGGCATCATCCCCGCGCCGGAGTCAGCCCACGCTGTAGCCGTGGCAATCCGCGAGGCCCTGCGCTGTAAAGAGGAGGGCCGCAGCCGCGCCATCCTTTTCAACCTTTCTGGGCATGGGCATTTTGACATGCAGGCCTATATGGACTATCAGGCCGGCAAGCTGCAGAACTATGCCTATCCAGAGGAGGAGATCGCCATGGCGCTGGCAGGGTTGCCTGCTGTTGGCGCTTGAAGGCCTCTCTCGCCGTCAGGGGGAGGGCAGCGCCGCTTGTTGCCCTCCCCCCTGCCCCGTCTGCACGAATTGACAACCTCTTCACAAGCGGTTAGAATAGCCTTACCACCGCAATGCCGGGGGAAGAGGCGTGTGTTTTCTTCTGTTACAAAGGAGAAACACAAGCACACAGGCGTCGTCAGGCAGTCAGCGCAGCGATTTGCCCCTGTTTGCCTGCGCAGGGCAGGATATGCCCCACGCTGCGCAACACCCTCAGCAGGTTGGGAGACAAATCTAGGATATGGCGCACGAACCCTCCCCCTCAGAAGACCCGCAGATTGACTTCGCCAGCCTTCTTGAAGAAGCCTGTGAAAAGCTAGAGCAAGTGGAGCGCGGCGATCTGCTCACCGGCACCATCCTCGCCTGCGACGAGCACGGCATCATTGTGGATGTCGGCCTCAAACGCGACGGTGTTGTACCACGTAGCGACCTTGAGGGGCTGGAGAATCTGGCCGATTACCACGTGGGGAAGAAGGTCACGGTGATGGTGGTGTGCCCCGAGGACCGTGACGGCAACCTCATCGTTTCCATCCAACAAGCGCGCGCCAGCAAGGACTGGGATGCCGCTCGCGAGCAGATGGAGCGCGGCGAGCTCTATATCGGCGAGGTGGTGGATGCCAACAAAGGTGGCCTCATTGTCCCCTACGGTGAACTGCGTGGCTTTGTGCCCGCCTCGCATGTGCCCAACGTGCCGCGCGGGCTAGACGATGAAGACCGCGCCGCCTACCTGCGGCGTATGATCGGCCAGCGCATCCCTTTTAAGATCATTGAGGTCAATCCCTACCGCAGGCGGCTGGTGCTTTCTCAACGCGAGGCCGTGCGCGAGTCGCGGGAGCAGGCCAAAGAGCGCTTGCTGGAGAACCTGCAAGAGGGCGACATCGTCACGGGCACAGTGAGCAGCCTGCGTGACTTCGGCGCCTTCGTGGACCTCGGCGGTGCGGATGGGCTGATCCACCTCTCCGAGCTTTCCTGGCACCGCATCCGTCACCCCAGCGAGGTCGTCAAGGTGGGGATGCAGGTGCGCGCTTACGTGCTGCAGCTGGACCGCGAGGGCAAGCGCATTGGCCTCAGCCTCAAACGCCTGCAGCCCAACCCCTGGGTAGAGATTGAGCAAAGCCATCATGTGGGGCAGGTGGTTGAAGGGATCGTCTCCCGTGTGGTATCATTTGGCGCCTTTGTGGAGCTGCCCAATGGGATAGAGGCCCTGCTTCACGCTTCCGAGATTGACGATCCGCCACCCACCCACATTGAGGAGGTGCTGCGCCCTGGCGATCGCATCATGGCACGCATCATCAGCCTGGAGCCACACCGGCAACGTATGGGGTTGAGCTTAAAGCGCCTCAAGGAGGCGAGCGAAGGGGAGGCGGTGGAGCGTTCGGGCGATGAGCAGCCAGAAGAGCAGCTTCCCGAGCTGGATACGGTATAATCAAAGCAGATCGCGTTCAAAATGAAGGAGGTGAATTAGATTGGCTAGAGTGGTTCTGCGCCCCGGTGAGAGTCAGGAACAGTTGCTGAAGCGCTTCCGCAAGGAAGTGGCCAAGAGCGGCATCCTGAGCACGGTGCGGCGCAAGCGTTGGCATGTCAGCAAGAGCGAGCTGCGCCGCATCCAACGCAAAAAGGCGCTGCGCCGCATCCGTCGCCGTATGGCTAAGCTGAGCCAGCGCGGTTAGCGCTCCAGCAAGGGTTCTGGTGGATGTGATGAGTGATGTCCTCTAAAGACAAGATTGAGGTTGAAGGCACCGTCGTGGAGGCTTTGCCCGGCATGATGTTTCGGGTGAAGCTGGACGACGGCCACGAGGTATTGGCCTACCTTTCGGGCAAGATGCGTAAGTATTACATCCGTATCCTGCTGGGGGACCGCGTTCGGGTGGAGCTTTCGCCCTACGATTTGAAAAAAGGCCGCATTACCTATCGGTACAAGAAGCGCGGGGAAGAGCTGGACCTGGAGGAAGACGAATAGCCCTGCCGGAGGGCCAAAGCACTCATCCCACCATCTATCGTGTAGGAACTGGCGCATTGACGCCAGTTTTTTGTTTGCTATCCCGCCAGAGGGCCGCGTTCCATCAGCGAGTGGTGTACTTCCACCAGCCACATATCTAGGTGGGACGGCACTGCCGATTGGTACACCAGCTCTGCCGCGCCGCGCAGCCATTCGTCAACCGACTTGGCCGCAAAGGCCCATGCTTCCCCCTCTTTGGCGCGTATCAAGCGCGCTGCCCAATGGGCAGCGATGTTGAGATAGCGCAGGGGCACCCATACCCGCATATGCTCCAGCATCTCATCCGCATCCAACAACGGGTAGTGCTGCAGCAGGCTGCGGTGCCGATCCTTATCCGCATACCACGTCAGGAAGACGCCCAGATCGGCCACAGGGTGGTTGAGTGCCAACTCCTCAAAGTCAATCAGGCGCAACGCCCCCTGCCGATTAACCATGAAGTTGCCATGATTGGGGTCGCCATGCGTAGGGACAAGAGGCCCAATGCCGTTGTTCTGCCCCCCCAGCGCCTCAAGGATGCTTATCAGCTCGCCAACGACGGCGCTCAACATGCCAATGGGCTCTGCCAGCCCAACCTCCAGCCAACGGGCCGTCACGGCCTCAAACCAACGCTCACGCGTCTCGGCAAACAGTTGCGCCAGCGGTCGGATGCGCTGGCGGTCGCTCTCGCTAAGGTGCTCTAACAGGGCCTGGCGTAGGGGTTCGTGGCTGTGCAGGCGGGCGAAGAGCGCCACCGCCTCCACCGCCCGCGCCTCCAGCTCCTCACGGGGGATGGGGCGCAGTGCGGCCTCCACAATGGCCGCACGTCCTCCCAACGCCGCGCTCGCAGGTGTCAGACCCAACACACGTGGCCCCACGCGGGCCTCGTGCAGGAGCGTGCTCATCCACAAGCGGTGCCAGCGCTCCGGATACTGCTCGGCACTGCCCAACAGGTAGCGGACGTAAGCCCAAGGCTGGCCTTCCACATCCACGCGCCACACGTGTTTGGCCGCCCAACGGCTCACCAGTTCAAAGTGTGCTATGGCTGGTGGTTTGGCGTCCAATTCCTCAAGCAGCGCCTGCAGCATAGCGGGCGTGGCGGGGGCGCGGAGGGCATGGTTGCGGGGTCGGGGGGAGATGGTCATAGGCGGTACCTGCATCAGGTCATTACGTGCCATGCCTGATATAGAGACCACTCTGGCCGTCCGTCTCGGTTGCGTAAGTCAGCTGCTCAAGGGTGAGAGAATGCGCCCTCAGGAGGCCCTCAAAGAACGTGCGGCTGTAGCGCACACAGTGCAAAGGACCATCCCAACGGGGCCGACGGTAGCCAGGGGGGTTGACCGTTACATCTGGCGCGTCGTCCTCTACAAAGAGCGTGAGGAAAATGCCGCCCGCTGGGGCCAGCAGACGCCGAAACTCCGCAAGGTAAGCTGCGACATGTTCGGGGAGCATGTGGGAGAAGACGGAGTAGAGGTAGATGATGTCAAAGTGCCGATCCGCAAACGGTAGCCGAAAATCCCCTCCGATCGGTTGCCCTGCTGGGTTATAGCGCGCATTCTCCACGTCTATCACCATAAAGCGATAGGTGGGGTGGTAAGGCGTGATGTAGCGGCTGCACCAATCAACGACCCGCTTCATCACGTCAACGCCGATGTATTCCTCAATATCACCCACTGTGCGCAGGATGCCGATGGCCAAGCGGCCAGGGCCGCAACCCACATCCAGCACGTGGCTTTGCCGGTTCAGCCCAAAATGCTCTGTCAAACGCTGAGCCTCGGCCAGCGCTGAGCGGTAGAAGTGGGCATCATCCCTAAACGCTGCGCCGCACAAGCGCAACGACTTCGGCGGGAGCCAAAGGCCCTTGTAACGTACCGCCTCGCCCCGATGAGGGGCAAGCAGACGTGCCACCCGCTGGCCTACTTTGCGCAACCTGTGCAAGACCTTGCTCCTTTGGCGAACGCTCAATCAAACCGCCGCCGCATGATCAGCATCACCCAATCGCCCATCTCACGCTGGCCAAGCAACTCCAGATCGGAGGCGGTGAGGGCGGCAATAACCTCCTCAGCCTGCTCGCGGATGATGCCCGAAAAGACCCACTTGCCAGCCGGATAAATGGCGTGCTGGAAACCCAACGGGGCCAGCTCCAAGATGATCTTGGCAGTGAGGTTGGCCGTGCCAAAATCAAAGTGGCGGGCTGAGGTGCGCAGGCTCTCCAGTGAGCCGTGCAGCACGGTTACACGGTCAGCCACGCCGTTGCGTTGTACGTTCTCCTCGGCTACGCGCACGGCTGTCTCGTCAATATCCAGCGCCAGCACCCGCGCGGCGCCCAGCTTGGCCCCTGCAATGGCCAGGATGCCCGATCCGGTCCCCAAGTCCACCATGCGCATCCCCGGCCGCACGAACCACTCGCAGGCTTCCAAACACATCTGCGTCGTGGGGTGCGTCCCTGTGCCGAAGGCCATGCCGGGGTCCATCTCAATCACGATGTCCTGCGGCGCCACCTCCACCTGCATCCAAGCAGGCTTGATAAGCAGGCGCTTGCCCACACGGATGGGGTGATAATGGCGCTTCCACGCCTCAGCCCAGTCTTCCTCTTCTACAGTCCGGAAGGTCGGCGCGGGGATGGGATACAGGCGACTCAGATAATGCAAGGCTTCTTCAATCTTGCGTTGCTTCTCCGGCGTATCAGCACTCTCGGCGGGCAAGTAACCTTTGACGACGAGGGGCGCAGGTGGAAGTGGCTCATCGTTCCACACCTCACCGGGGAACAGCCGCTCAATCGCCACGCCCTGATAGACGTAGCGGCTGAGCACATCGGCGACGGCTTCAGCGCCCTCGCCATCCACGGTGACTGTGATCTCAATCCACTTTCCCATTGCCACAGGCTGTTGATGGTCCCCTTTTTCGGCTGCCCTTCAGAGAGCTGGGGGTGAGGGTATTGCCCCTACTCCCCACCCAGCCAATCCAGTACGCGCTCAAAGAAGCCTTTTTCATTGGCAGGCGGGATGATTGGCTCGCCCAGCGTCTCAGCGAGGCGGTTGAACAGCTCGCGCTGCTCAGCGGTGAGCCGCTTGGGAATTTCCACCTCTACCATTACCTGCAGGTCGCCGTAGCCAGTGTGCGTCCCATCGCGCCGCAGGCGCGGGACGCCCTTGCCTTTCAGCACCAGCACCTGCCCCGATTGTGTGCCGGGTTCAATCACCAAATCAGTCTCCGACTCACCCTGCGGCGTGAGGATGGGGATTTTAAGGGTGGTGCCCAGCGCAGCCTGTGCCACGTTGATCTTGACCTTGAGGAACAGGTCATCGCCGCGCCGACGGAAATATTTATGCGGGCGCACCGAAAGAAGGATGTACAGGTTGCCGGGCGGGCCACCATTCACGCCGGGTTCGCCTTCGCCGTTGATGCGGATTTGGGTGCCCTGATCCACACCGGCGGGGATGCTGACCGTCATGCGGCGCGTCTCACGCACCTGCCCTGTACCATGACAGTTGCGGCATGGCGTGGCGATGGTCTCCCCTGTGCCGCCGCACTCCGGGCAGGTGGTGATGTTCACCATCTGCCCCAGAAAGGTCTGGCGCACCGTGCGCACCTCGCCTGCCCCCTGGCAGGTGCGGCAACGCTGGGGGCTGGTGCCCGGCTCGGCGCGGTTGCCCCGGCACACCGGGCAGGTGGCAGTGCGCTGAAACTCAATTTCCTGCTCACAGCCGAAGATGGCCTGCTCAAAATCTATGGTCAGGCGGTATTGAAGGTCCTGTCCGCGCCGCGGGGCATGGCGCGCCCGCGCCGCCGTGCGGAAAGAGGTCCCGAAAAACTCGTCAAAAATGTCCCCTAAGCCGCCAAAGCCAAACCCGCTGAAGGGATCACCGGCCACGGTGCCATCTACGCCTGCATGGCCGAAGCGGTCATAAGCGGCGCGCTTGCGCTCGTCGCTCAGCACCTCGTAGGCCTCGTTGATCTCCTTGAACTTCTCGGCGGCATCGGGGTCCTTGTTGACGTCGGGATGGTACTGCCGCGCCTTACGCCGAAAGGCACGCTTAATCTCCTCCGGCGTGCTATCGCGGGAAACCCCCAAAACTTCATAGTAATCGCGCTTGCCTGCCATGGATGTTATTCCAACCTGCTTTGAGCAGTGTTCTTACCCATAAAGGGTGATTATAGCGTAGGCAGGGGAAAGTCAAAATGCACTTTGAGGCTCGGAACGGGCAAGCGACCCAGCCTCTTCTGGCTGGGTCGCTTGCGAAGGAGGAAAGCACCTCTCCCCTGCCAGCACATGAGCAAGGGAGCAGGGGGAACAGGCTAACTGCCCTGTGCTTCTTGCATCAGCGCAGCCCGCTCAGCCAGCGTGAGCGGGCGCTCGGCCTGTTGGCGGAAGGCCTGCACATCCACGCGGCGCAACAGGATAAGGGCTATGCCGATGAACAACGCCTCAAGGGCGAATACTACGGCGTAGCCGGCCACAGCATCACCTAGCGCCCAAGTGATGGCATCGCGCAGCGCCCCGCTGAGCACCTGTCCGATCAGGCGGGAGAGGGCATTCGCCACGCCCCACGCGCCGATGAACAGGCCCACCTTCTCCGCAGTGGTCATATCCAGCATCAGCGAGAGGTTGGAGACGGTCGCAAAGCCCGTTCCCAGCCCCAGCAGCACCACGCCGCCATAGAACACCAACGCCGTCCTCAGCGGCCCACCCGCAGCGATGAGCACGAAGCCCGCCAGTGCCATCCAATTGCCGATCTTGACCACCGCTCGCTTGCTCGTGCGCGCCTGCAGAGCGTTCGCCAGCGCCAACGTGATCAGCACCATGGCGCCCCAAATGGCCGTGATGCGCGTCGTCTGTGCGGGCGTAAGGTCAAGGGCCTCACCGGCATAAGGCTCAAGCAGCACGTCCTGCCCTAAGATGGCCGCCAGCAGCAGCAACAGATACCAGAAAAAGAGCCGCGCCTGCCGATTGGCTACCACGGCGTGCATCATCTCGCCCCACGTGTAGCGCTCCTCGGCGACGGCTCTGACGATGTGCCGCCCCTCCAGGCGGATCAGCCCCGCCAACCCCAGCACAAGCGCGGCGCCTCCGGCCACGTAGAAGGCGCGGAACAGCGCGGCGGGCGTGTAGGGATCTACCATGCGCCCGATGACGATAGCCGTGGCGATGATGCCCACGATCATGATGATAAACATGGTGGCGATAGTGCGGCTACGCCCCTGCGGGTCCAGTTCCGAGGCCAGCGAGAGGTACGAGACCGCCGCAAAGTTGTAGCCCATGCCCCACATGCCAAACGCCAGCAGGCTCAGCAGCCCACCGATCGCCCCTCCCTCGGCCAGCGCAAAGGCCGCTGTCGGGGCCAATACCGCCCCGCCGATGCAGAGCAACAGGCCCAGCAGGATGTAGGGCGTGCGCCGCCAGCCGAAGACGGGATGCCGATCTGAGTACGAGCCGATGATCATCTGCACCGGCGAGAACAGATACGGCAACGAGACAAAGATCGCCACCAGCGTCGCCGAGATGGCTAGCTCCTTGATCATCACGCGGTTGAGCGTGCTGTTGATGGGCACCAGCGTGATCGCCACCGCCACGTGGATCAATCCCAACTGCGCTCGCTTAAGCCACATGGGTTTCCCTTTTCCGGGCAGAAAGGCTATTGGCCTGCTGAAGAAGAGGCCGGTTGTTCGCTACGCACCGGCTCGGACTTCGGCCCGCTGGCCAGCAGAAAACCGCCGTACATGAGCACCGCTGCCAGCAGCTCACCCACATACAGATAGGCGCCAATGCCCAACCGCGTCAACGAGCTGGCAAATCCGATAGAAAGCGCACCGGCAGCAATGAGCACGTTGCCCAGCACGCGGTTGGGCAGCACGCGCTTGCGCCAGAAGAGATACGCCGAGTAGATCGCCCCGCCTACCAGCGTCAGCAGGCCGTAGATGTTGAAGAACGGCGTCGTCATGCGCACTGGCGCCCCGCGCGGCATGATCTCGCGGTACTGCTCGCTGATCGCCACCCCCTTCACGTAGTGGCTAGCGTCCAGCGGCGTGGTGACCATCAGATAGGCTGCCACCAGACTGCCCACTACAAGCAGGGCCGTCACAGCGTGCACCCAGCGTTTCTTCACCAGCAGGTTGAGCGTACCGTGCCCCAGCCAAGCGGCATTCAGCGCTGCGCCGAACAGATACCAGATAGCGAAAACCACCGGACTCCACGCCAGCGCCAGATACGCCTCGGCGAAGCTGCCGGAGCCGAACATCGCCAGGCCGATGCCCCAGAAGAGAAAGGCCAGGTTGCGCCGCACCACGTAGCGCTGGAGCACCGAGAGAGTGAAGATAAGCATAATCAAGGTAGACACAAACGGCAGGTAGTTGTTGATAGACATAGCGTCATCCTCTCCTAAAAACTATTGGACGTGTGGTCAGCGCCAGGGGATGAGGCCAGCAAGCACCCCTGCCGCAAAGACGATAAGCCCCACCATCACCACGCCTAGAACGATCAGCATCAGCGGCACGATGCGGTCGTAGAAGATGGATTGTTCCGGCATACGGGGGGATTTGAGTCCCCTTTTGGGTTTATGGGGTTTGCCCATGATCATCCCTCTTGGGCCATGTGGATCGGCAGCTCTAACCTGCTGGAGCGAATCTGTAAGAATCGCTAATTTTTGCTTAGAAACGCTAATATTTATAGTAGGTTTTTCACATACCGTCAAGCGTCAAATGCAGTATTTGCACCCCATTTCTCGCCTTGGGAATGGGGCTAAAGACCCATTTTGACGCCCAAAAGGGGAGCGGCACCAGAAGGCCTGATCAGCGGAGGGCGGTGTCCTCAGAAGAAGGGGGGGTTTGTTGCGCCTGCCAGGCTGCCTCATCCACGAGCGCCCCGCCGGAGATGTCGCAGCCCGTCAGCCGGTAGCGCGCATCAAAGATGAAAGTGGCTTCGGCACGTTGATAGGTGCGCGGCCCAACAACCGTCTTGTGTGACGTGTAGCCGCCTGCGTCATCAGGGACGAGCTCGTAGCGAGGGTCAAGCCGTAGCCGCACCACCTCCCCGCCACGCTCCAGCCTCACGTAGAGGTAGATGCCCCGATCGGCCAGCCCCCTACCCCCAGCACTCCCTGTGAGGAGCTGCTTCAATCTATCCCAAAAGCCCATGCTGCAACCTGCGCTGCTTAAGAGAGACCATACGCCACTTTAAGCGTAGATCAAAAACCCCCAGCTGGCTAGTGTCTCTCTCTGCCACCTATCGGGGTATCTTGTTACACTTTTGTAAGCACTTTGTTGCACAAGGAAGATTATGTTAAGAAGATAAGTCTCTTCCACTTGGTTTCAAAATCTGTTGAAAAGGCTGGTTGCAGGGCGATATGATTAGACTACGTACCTATGCAAAAAGAACGATCTTGAACTGATCCTTTACTTTGTTTCTTAACCAATGCTATCTCCCGAACAGATCGCAATAAGTGTGCTTTTCCTGCTCGGCATGTTCCTCTTGTGGGATATCCCCACACCAAAACGCCACAGTAAAGGCAAGGATCACAAACTACCCCCAAAGGAGTACCCCGCAGTATCTGTCATCATTCCGGCCCGTAACGAGGCGAGGCGAATAGGCCCTTTGCTGGACTCATTAAAGCGACAAACCTACCCTCGTTATGAGGTCATCGTTGCAGATGACGCTTCAGAGGACGAGACAGCTAACCTAGCCCGAGAGGCCGGGGTCAAGGTCATCACCGTTAAAGAGGTCCCCGCCGGATGGAGTGGGAAAAATTGGGCATGTTGGCAAGGCGCTCAGCACAGCAACGGGGAGGTGCTGATCTTTCTGGACGCTGATGTTTGGCTTGAAGCAGAGGGATTAGAGAACCTTGTGCATGCTTATCAGCGTCAGGGAGGTTTACTGACCGTTCAGCCCTATCACGTAGCGCAGAATCTCCATGAGCAGCTTTCCGCCCCCTTCAACATTGTGCTGACGGCCGCCCTCAATGCCTTCACGCCGCTTGGGAATCGCCTCAAACCAAGTGGGGGGTTCGGTCCTTGCCTCATTTGCCATCGCAGCGACTATGAGCGGATAGGCGGGCATGCAGCAGTCAAGACAAAGGTCCTGGAAGACCTCGCTCTAGCGCAACGCTTCACACAAGTGGGCCTTCCGGTACGCTGTTATGGCGGGGCCGGCACCATCTACTTCCGCATGTATCCGGGGGGTCTAGGCGAACTCATAGAAGGCTGGAGCAAGGGATTCGCCATAGGAGCAGGATCAGTGCGCCCCTTATTTGCCCTCTTGACAGGGGCATGGATTTACGGCTGTTTCGGCGCCTTCATCAACCTGGCACGCTCCATATCCCACTTTGATCTCGCGACAACGGGATTTTGGCTTCTGCTGTACGGTCTGTACGCCGGACAGATCCACTGGATGTTGCGGCGTATTGGGCGCTTCCGGTGGTGGACTTCCATGCTCTATCCCATACCTTTCATCTTCTTCACCATCGTCATGATCTACTCGCTGATTATCACCTATATCAGGAGGCAGGTTACATGGAAAGGCCGCACTATACGTGTAGGAGGGGATCGTGATCCCTCTCGTTGACTTACCCGGGCCTCTGTTGATCATCGCCAATGCCCTCGCATGGCCAATCATACAAGTGGGCTGTGGATACATAAGCCATCGTCTCTCTTACGAGACGCTCAACTGCCTCTCGCGAATCCTCAGAACCCGTTCTTGGGAGCTGGAGGGCACCCTATATCAGCGTCTCTTTCGCGTCAAGAAGTGGAAATCGCTCCTGCCTTCGGGCGGGACGATTTTCCCCGGCGGTTTTTCACTCAAACGGGTGGAGTCCTTCGATCGCGCTTATCTGAAGAGATGGGTCATTGAGTCTTACCGCGCGGAAGTCGCCCACTGGACGGCCCTCTTTCCCGTAGTGTTGTTTCTCCTTTGGAACCCGCCACTAGGTTGGGCGATCAACGTCCTTTATGCCCTGATCGTCAATGTGCCTTGCATCATCGTTCAGCGTTACAACCGTCCCCGCCTATTGGCCATCGTGGAACGGGAGCCTGTCCCGTCCCAAGTGCATTACCTTACTATCTCCCTTGAGTAAAGAAGGTTGAGACATCATGAAGAAAGACCTCCCTCGTCAGATCGTCAATTTCGTTGCTGTGGTAGCTACGCTCGTAATCAACGGCCTGGCCAACGCCCTGCCACTGAACGGCCAAACAACCGGCGAAATATCCGACCGCTTTGAGGTCTACTTTGTGCCAGCGGGCTATGTTTTCTCCATCTGGGGCGTGATCTACGTGGGGCTATTGGCCTTTGCCATCTATCAGCTACTGCCCGCACAGCGCGAGAATCCACGCCTTCGGCGCATAGGTTATTTACCGGCACTTGGCGGCCTGGCCAATAGCCTCTGGATTTTCCTCTGGCACTACGAGCGCTTCCCGCTCACGCTACTGGCCATGCTGGGGCTTCTCGCTGTGCTCATAACGACATACCTCCTCCTTGGTATCGGCCATACCCGCTTTAGCACTGCCGAGAGCTGGTGCCTTGCTGTTCCTACCAGCATCTACCTGGGATGGATCACCGTCGCAACCATTGCAAACATAACCGCCGTGCTGGCATACCTCAATTGGGACGGCTGGGGCATCCCTCCTGAGATATGGGCTGTGATCATGCTGATCGCTGGCCTCGCCATCGCTTCGGTGGTCAGCATCACTCGCGGAGACATCGCCTACATGGTGGTCATTGTGTGGGCGTTTGCAGGGATTGCGGTTAAACACGCAAACACTCCTCTGGTAACTTCCAGTGCATGGGCGACGGCAGCGGGCGCAGCCATAATGCTGATTGTAGGAGTGTTGCTCCACCGCCAGCGCAAAACGATCGCCGTACCAAGCAGCTGAAGCAGATGCGTCTGTGGAGCCTACATCCCCGTTACCTTGACGCCAAAGGGCTGGTCGCGCTCTGGCGCGAGGGTCTGTTGGCGCGTTATGTCCTGCAGGGCAGCACGCGGGGATATAGAAACCACCCTCAGCTAGAGCGCTTCAAAGCACAAGCCGAGCCTGTGGCTGTCCTAGATAGCTACCTGCTGACGGTATACGAGGAAGGACTGGCAAGAGGATACCGCTTTGATCGCTCCAAGATCGGGCCTTATTTCTCAGAGGCGAAGATCGCGGTGACAATGGGGCAACTGCGCTATGAGCTCACCCACCTCCTTCATAAACTCCAACGCCGCGATGAAGGGCGCTATCAAGCTCTGCTCTCTATCGTAGGTCTTCCAGAACCGCACCCTCTTTTCTACATTGTGGAAGGGGAGATAGCCCCTTGGGAAAAAATCAAGTAGGAGCCAGGTGGCTCTAAGGCAGCCAAATATGGCTGTGGTCGCCCAAGTTCATCTTTAGCGCGCGTGGCTTGCCGTTGTCCTGTTCAATCGTAGCGTGACGCCCAATCAGGCTGTCCTGAATGCGCGTGGAAACGCCAAGAATGCGCGCATGCTCCAGCACGATGCAGCGCTCCAGTTCGCTGTTTTCTATTACCACGTCGTGGTAGATGCTGGTAAATGGCCCGATGAAGCTGTTGACGATGCGCGTGTTCCGACCGATGATGGTGGGGCCACGCAGCACGCTGTTGACGATCTCCGCACCCTCCTCCACCGTCACACGGGAGTCCAGCAGCGAGGCAGCATCCACTTTGCCCGCCACATAAGGCGTCAGCTCCTCCAGCACGTGGGCGTTGGCCTCCAGCATGTCGGTGGGCTTGCCAGTGTCAATCCACCAGCCTTTGTGTACGTAGGGGAACACCCGATAGCCGTTGCTCACCAGCCACTGGATGGCGTCCGTGATCTCCAGCTCGCCACGCCATGAGGGTTTGATGGCCTCCACCGCTTTGAAGATGTTGTGGTCAAACATGTAAATCCCCACCAGCGCCAGGTTGGAGGGTGGATCGGCTGGTTTCTCTATGAGGCGTTTGATCTGCCCGTTGCCATCCAGCTCCGCCACGCCGAAGTGCTGGGGATCGGGCACCTCCTTCAGCACGATCTGGCTGTTCCAATCGCTAGAGGCGAACTGCTCAATGAGCGGGCTGATGCCTCCTTGGATCACGTTGTCGCCGAGGAACATCACAAAGCGCTCATCGCCCAAAAAACCGCGTGAGATCTTGACGGCGTGCGCCAATCCCAGCGGTGCCTCCTGCTGAATGTAGGTCACTTGTACCCCCCAGCGCGAGCCATCGCCCACCGCCTCGCGGATTTCGGGGCCGGTATCGCCGATGACGATGCCGATCTCCGTGATGCCAGCATCGCGAATCATCTCAATCACGCGGAAGAGCACCGGCTTGTTGGCCACTGGGATGAGTTGCTTGGCCCGCGTGTAGGTGAGCGGGTACAAGCGTGTGCCTTTCCCACCGGAGAGGATCAACCCCTTCAACGCAGCAAACCTCCGTGTTGGTGTGAGTGGATTACCCTTCCTCCGCCTGCTCCGTTTCTGCACTTTCGGCGCGGCGCCCCACCGGTTTGGTCTCCATGACGGATGACGGCGGCGTGGGATCGCCAGCTTCCTCCGCCTCGCGTTCCTGCGCTTCAAGTGCCGCCACAACCTGCGCCACCTGCTCTGCAGAGAATGCCATCGCCGGTTTGCTCTCCACCTGTGGCTCAGAGGCAGGGGCCAGTTCGCCGCCCAGCGGCGCCTCGGTGATGCGGACAGCCTCCTCCGCCTCCTCCCACCGATCCGGATGGCGTGGCAGTTTGGAGAGGTCTTCGCCGTCCATCGCCCGCCGGATGAGAGCTGCCGCCCGCACACCCCGCCAGCGCAACATCGCCGCGCCGATCTCCGGGTTAGCATGGGCCGGAGCCGCTCCCACATAGCCCGGCCAATCCTTCATCTGATACAGGTCACGCCACTCCAGCGTGCGCAACGTGCGATATGAGGGGTCTACCAGATCGGGGCGCAGATGGAGCATCATGGAGGTCTCAAACATGGAGGCATGGATGCTCCCCTTTAGCACCACCTCCTCATGGGCTGTGAGCGGCCTCCCCAGCAGTGTTGCCAAGCCCGGCGTCACGCCACTCTCGGCGCCAGCCATGACATAGCCCACCGGTTCGTACATGATCAGGCCAGCATGCGTGGCACGCATCTCCGCACAGACTTCCTCCAGAGCAACGCTCTGCCCCGCCCCACCGTGAAACCCCACAGGGAAGATGTAACGGAAGCCAAAGCGCACCATGTGACTTGCTATCTCAGCAACGATGCGCTTGAGCGTTTCGCTGCTGATCCACACGCTGCCCGCCTCGGCGAAGAGCTCCGGACGGCGCAGATCAACCGGATCAGTGCCGTAGGGAATGGTCGGCAACAGCAGGACGTGCAACTGGGGATCGTGCTCCAGCAGCCACGCAGCAGCGGCCAATGTCAGCGCATCCACCGCGAAAGTATCGGTTCCGAGTGGCAGATGGTCGCCATGCTCCTCCACCATCCCCACCGGTAACAACACCACTGTGTGCTGACGGTCCAGCGCCCGCAGGGCCTTCAGCGTGAGATGGTCCAGGCGGTGCAGGCGTGCATGAGTTATGGTGCGCTTCACCTGTCTCCTCCTTAACTCCTCTACTTCCCCCTCACTCCCGATAATACCCACCCATCCGAATATCCACCGGCGCGTCCATCAGCAGGGCGCCGACAAGGCGCACGTTGATGCGTTGCAGCAGATCGCGCGCCCGCTCGGCGTGATCGCGGCGTGTGCGCCCAGCGCGCATCACCAGGAGCGCCCCATCCAGCTTGGCCGCCAGCAGGGCGGCATCCGTGACGGCGATGACCGGCGGCGCATCAAAAAGCACAAAGTCGGCCTCGCCTTTCAGCCGCTCAATGACGGCATCCATGCGCGGCGAGGTGAGCAGGTCGGCAGGGTTGGGCGGCAGCGGCCCGCTGGTGAGCAGGCGCAGATTCTCCACCCCTACCTCGCGCAGAGGCATCCCTTCCGCCTCTCCCAGCATCATCGTTGTCAGGCCCGGTTCCTGCTCCACTCCCCAAATGATGTGCTGGCTGGGCCGCCGCAGGTCACAATCCACAAGGATAGTCTTTTTGCCGCCCTGCGCCATTGTCACGGCGATATTGGCCAGCGCCGTGCTCTTGCCCTCCTCTGGCGCGGGGCTGGTGACTACCAACGTGTGGATCGGCTCGCTCAGGCTGGAGAAGATAAGATTGGTGCGCAGGGTGCGGTAAGCCTCGCTCGCAGGCGAGCGCGGATCGGTCAACGTGATCAGGTTAGGCTGCTTCATCGGTTCCTCTCACTCTCACGATTCAGTGGGTGGGATGGCGCCCAGCACCGGCAGGCCCAAAAAGCGATCCACATCTTCCGCCGAGCGGATGATGCCCGACTCTATGTACTCCAGTACGAAGACGATCGCCAAGCCAACAAGAAAGCCCATGATACCGCCCGCAGCGGTGTTGATAGCCGTCTTGGGGCGCTCCAGGGCGTAGGTGGGATCGTCAATGATCTCGGCGTCAATGCGGTCCTCGCGGCGCACCATCTGATTTTGATCGTTGCGCCACTGCACAAAGAGGCTGGCCCACTCGCGGGCGATGTCGTTGGCCAGATCGCCGTCGGGGTTCTCCACCTCAATCTTGATGAGCAATTGGTTCAGGTCGCTGGCGATGCGCACATCCTCCAGCAGCTCGCGGGGCAGCATATCCAGCTGCAGGCGATCGATCACATCACGGGCGCGGTAGCTGCTGTACAGCCACGCCTCATAGGACCCCAGCAACTGCTTGGCCGCCTGCGCCTGCCCGAAGTCGGTGCGGGCAGGCCGCACCTGAATCTCAATCGTAGATTTGTAAAGCGGCGCCCGCTGCTTGACGATCAGGCTGAAGCCAAAAGCGGCCACTGCCGTGATGACAGCCAGCAGGAGCATGATCCAGCCGCGCCGCAACAGAATGCGCATGTACGTCTGGAGCTGCATGATCCCTCCCTACACGATCCACATTACTTCCCACGCTGCTCTGGCGGCACCTCTGCCAAAACAGCGATGCCCAGCGCCTCCACCTCGGCGCGCTCACGCAGCGTGGGGTCTAAATATTCCACCAAAAAGGCCAGCGCCACCCCTGCCGCCAACCCCAACCCAAAGCGGATAAGTGGCTGGAAGCGCACAGTGAGTGGCGGCGGCACAGCGCCAATGCGCGGCTCATCCAGCGGCACCACCTCCACACCGCGCTCACCGAATTGGGGGAAGTAAGCGCTGCTCCGCTCGCGCAGCACAGCGATAGCCGCCTCAGCGATGGCCTCCAGCTGGGTGGCATCGGGCCAATTAAGGTAGAGCACCATCACACTGCGCTCATTGTCCGCGCCGATGCTGCGCTGAATGGCTTGGGCGTCAATCTGTATACCTGTGGCGGCCAGTCGGGCGCTCACCTCTTGAGCGAACGTGCCCGTGCGCACCCAGTCCGCCAGTGCATCCACCACCAGCTCTGAAGACAACCAAGGGTAATAGTAAAAGCGGGCATCCTTATAGGTGATGATCTCGCCTTTTGAAGGGGCCGCTGCCGTGAAGCGAATGCTCGTCGCATAGCCGCCTCGCGGGGGCGCCTGGAGGTAGCCATAGGTAGCGTAGGCCAACGCTGCCAGCGCCGGCAGGGCCATCAGCCACCAGCGCCGCATGATCACTTTCCACAGTGCCCGCAGTTCCATGCTGTTCCCTTCTTGCTATCTCTTCCTACCTAGCGCCTCATCGTACCGTGCTTCTACAAATGCTGCCAGTTGGCGCTCAAAGACGGCACGGTCAAAGCGTTGGGCGTTGGCACGGCAACGCACCGCATCAAACGCCATGCCCTCAAACCGCTCTATGGCCGCGCAGAGGCTGTCCACCGTCTGGGCATCAAAGAAGAGGCCCGTTTCACCCTCCACGATGCTGTCCAGTGCGCCCCCACCGCGGAAAGCGATCACCGGACGGCCTGCCGCCTGCGCCTCCACCGGCGCAATGCCGAAATCTTCCAAGCCGGGGAAGATAAAGGCACGGCAGCGCGCCATGAGATCGGGCAGTTGCTCCTGCGGCACGCGCCCGAGGAAACGCACTGTTGGCCCGGCCAGCGCCTCCAGACGGGGCCGATCACGTCCTTCGCCTGCAACGATGAGCGGCCTACCCAGCCGCGTGCAAGCCTGCACGGCCAAATCCACGCGCTTATAGGGCACCAACCGCGAGACAACCAGATAATAATCCTCGGCCTTATCGGCAGGGGCAAAGCGCTCCGTCTCCACCGGCGGGTAGATAACCACCGACTCGCGCTGGTAGAAACGCCTGATGCGTGCCTGCACCTCGGTAGAGATGGCGACGAAGTGATCCACCCGCTGCGCGGCCTCGTAATCCCAGCGGCGCAGCAGGCGGATGACCGGCCTGAGGATCATGGCCGTTGCTGGGGGAATGCGTTCGCGTCGGATGTAGGCGTCAAACTGCCACACGTAGCGCGTAGGCGTCAGGCAGTAGCAGATGTGCAGCGCCGCACCCGTGCGCACCCCATGACAAAACCCGCTCTTGTTGGAAAGCACCACCTCATAGTCGCTCAGGTCAAGGTTCTGCCACGCCAGCGCATAGAGCGGCAGGTAAGGCTGATGATGGCTGTGGATGGCCGGCAAGCGGTCCATCCACAGCGTGCGGATGTCCCACTGCTGGTAGGCAGGGGGCATTTGCCGGGGGGCATAGATGGAGGTGTAAACAGGGGCGTGGGGATACAGCGCCACCATCGCCTCCAGCACGCGCTCCGCACCGCCGTGCTGGTTCAGCCAGTCATGCACGAGCGCGATCTTCACCGCCCGTCCTCAAGTCAGCGCTTCACCGGTGCAAAGTTGCGCCGATGCAGGTCACAGGGGCCAAGCCTCTCCAGCGCCTGCCGATGCTGCGCTGTGCCATAGCCTTTGTGCAGGGCAAATCCATAGTCCGGATAAGCCCGTCCCAGCTCCACCAGCAGGCGGTCCCGCGTCACCTTGGCGATGATACTGGCCGCCGCAATACTCAGCGAACACCATTCGCCCCTCACCAGCAGCTGCTGGGGCAACGGCACGGCAGGCAGGCGCATGGTGTGCCCATCAATGAGCAGCGCTTGCGGTGCTACTCCCAACGCCTCCACCGCCCGCTGCATAGCGAGGCGGGTGGCTTCCACAATGCCATGCGCCTCAATCTCCCGTGCGCTGGCCTCCCCTACTCCCACCGCTACGGCGGCCTTCATCACTACATCGTAGAGGCGCTCACGCTGATAGGGTGTGCAGAGCTTGCTGTCGCACACGCCGCGCAGCACCGTGTGTAGGTCGCTACGTTCCAGCGGCAAGACGACCGCCGCAGCCACCACCGGCCCAGCCCATGCACCGCGCCCCGCCTCGTCCAGCCCAGCAACAGGCACCAGTCCCTGCGCCTGCAGGGCAAGCTCATAGTCCAGCGCAGGCGACTTTGCCCTCACTCCGCCTCCCCATCGTACACACCGCGCCAGCCGTTCCAGCGCACGCGCAGCACCTCCATCAGCATCGTGACCGAGTCACGCAGGGGATGGATACGGCTCTGGGCGCGGTAGTACCACGTGATGGGCACTTCCACCACCTGATAGCCGCGCCGCAGGGCGATGAACAGAATCTCCACATCAAACCCCCAGCCGGTGATGGTCTGGCGCGGGAAGATGTCGCGCGCCACCTCGCGGCGGAAGCACTTGAAGCCGCACTGCGTATCCTGAATGCGGGGCACGGCGAGCAAGCGCACAATGAAGTTGAACACGCGCCCCATGAGGTGGCGGTAGTATGGCTCGCCGATGCGGCGGGCGCCGGGCGCCTCGCGGCTGGCGATGGCCACATCGTAGCCGCTCAGCATCGGTGGCATGAACTTGGCGATCTCCTCGGCAGGCATGGAGAAATCCGCATCGCAGGCGAAGAGATATTCGCCCTGCGCGGCCATCATCCCCGTGCGCACAGCAGCCCCCTTGCCCTGACGCGGCTCGTCCAACACGCGAGCGTAGGGATGCGCCTCGGCAAAGGCGCGGGCGATTTGCGGTGTGGCGTCTGTGCTGTTGTTGTTGACGATGATCACCTCAATCGGGTAATCCTGCGCCGCTACAAACGCCGTCACCTGCTTGAGGCTCTCACCCAGCCGCTGCTCCTCGTTGTAGGCCGGAATGATGATGGAGAGGAACGGCTTTTCTGCTTGCCCGTCCATGCGCTAATCCGCCACCACGGCACGGATAATGCGCACCGGCGCACCCGAGCGCACGCCGCGCAGGCGGGTAGCATCCCCTGTTACCCGCCCGAGGATGTTGACGGCGCTGGCCGCACGCGGGCGCTCATCCGTGCTGGCCGGGGTACGCCCAAAGAAGATGCAGAACGCATGGCCCGGCGGCCAATATCCCAGCGTGCCCACCTCTACGATCTCACGGGCATCTGGCTCCTCATCGGCCTTGACGGGAATGCCAAAATAGACCTCATCCCCCCACACGTTGGCGCGCGCCTCAATAGGCAACGCCTCCCAGACCTTCTGAGCGGTGGGGCTGTCGTTCAGTTCGGCCTCCAGCGTCACATCGCCCACGGTGATGATAATGGGGTTCATAATGGATCCTTTCGTTGGTGATCTTGCAGCGGCGTCAGGGCCGCCTCAACGATCTCTAACGGCACGCGGCGCATTTGCTGCACCGCCCGTCGTTTGCGTAGCGCCCTGGGCAACGTCAACAGGCCGGCCAGCATCCCGCGCAGGCGGGCGCGCGCCGCCGCGCCACGCCACGCCTTGAGCGCCTCCCATGCCAGCCGTGCCTGCGCCCGTACAATGTGCGGCCAATATTTATACAACAGGGGGGTGGGGTAGTTCTTGACGATCACCCACAGCGTGTTGCGCCCATCATAATAACTGGCTGTCACGCCGCCACCGGTAGCCGCCAGACGATGGTACACCACCGCACGCGGCGCATAAACACAGCGCCAACCGGCCAGCTGCGCCCGCCACGCCAAGTCCACGTCCTCCATAGAAAAGAAGAAATCATCATCCAGCAGGCCGATCTCATCCAACATGGCACGGCGGTAGGCCGCCGAACCGCCGCAAGCGCTGAAAACGTACTCTTCCCTATCATAAGGTGGCCCGTCCTTCTGCCACACGCCTCGGTTGCCCGCCCGCCCGTCCACACGGTAGAAGTCACCGGCGGTGTGCAGGGTGTCGCGCCGGTCAAAGAGCAGCATCTTGCTGGCCACCATGCCCGCTTGCGGGTGGCGTTCAAAAGCAGCCACCACCTGTTCAATCCAATCCGGCGCAGCCTCGGTATCGTTGTTGAGCAGGATGACAATCTCGCCCTGCGCAGCCCGTATACCGGCATTGCACGCACCGGTGAAGCCCCGATTTTCCGGCAGCGCTACCAGCCGCACCTCCGGATACTGCTCTCGGACGAGTGCCTGCGAGCCATCCCGCGAGGCGTTGTCCGCCACGATCACCTCCACGTGGGGGTAGGTCTGCTGCCGCAAGGCATTTAGGCAGGTCGGCAGATGGGCGGCGCCGTTCCAGTTGGGGATCACCACCGAGACGAGCGGTTTCTGCGGCCTCACCTCCAAACCCTGTTGCATGTGCTTCTATCCCTTCCCCACGCATGGAGAGGAGGCAGCGAGACGCTCATTAAAACGCTGGGCGGGGATGGAGCCAATGCGCATACTCTACCCTCGCTCATACTGCGCTATGTACTCCGCCAGCGCCTCCTGCCACGGGCGCAGCGTCACGCCCAGCGCTGCCGCAAAGACGTTCTGCAGCGGCGCATAAGGCGGAGGCGTGGAGGCACGTCGGAAGGCCGCTGAGGTGATCGGTTCCACAGGCACATCCAACCCCGCCAGCCGCACAATCTCGCAGGCGAACTCATAGCGCGAGCAGCTGCCCGCATTAGTGAGATGATAGACGCCCGGCTTCCCCAGCGTCACCAACTGCACCAGCGCCCCCGCCAGATCGCGCACGTAGGTCGGCGAACCGACCTCATCCGTCACCACGCGCAGTGGGCCGCCCGCCCGCGCCCGCGCCAGAATCTTGTGCACAAAGTTCACCCCGCCCGGCGCATACAGCCAAGCCGTGCGCACGATCATGTAGCGCGGCGCAAAGCGCTCCACCACCTGCTCAGCGACATACTTGGAGTACCCATAAGGGTTGATAGGACGGCGCGCGTCATACTCCTGATAAGGCTGCGTGGCCTGCCCGTCAAAGACCTCGTTGGTGCTGATTGCCACGAGCAACGCCCCCACCTCGCGGCAGGCCAATGCCACGTTGTACGTCCCCACACCGTTGACGCGCAGCGCCTCGTCGGGATGCTCAGCGCAATAGTCTACATCGGTCAACGCGGCCGTGTGGATTACCACCTCAGGTTGAAACTCGCGCAGGGTGGCCTCTACTTGGGCGGCATCGGTCATATCCCATTCGGGGCGATCGCCACCTGCCAGCACATGATCGCCCAACTGCGCCTGCAGTTCCCTACCCAGTTGTCCTTTGTGCCCGGTGATGAAAATGCGCACAACCGCCCCCTATGCCGAGACTCCGCGGCGATTATACCGACTTGACATGCGATCTCACAGGCCGCCTACGGCACAATATCCGCCACCGAATCCACAATATGCCCCGGCTTGTAGGGGTAACGATCCACATCCTCGCGCCGCGTGACGCCGCTCAACACAAGAATCGTCTCTAAGCCGCTCTCAATGCCTGCCACAATGTCAGTGTCCATACGGTCGCCGATCATGACGGTATTCTCCGAGTGTGCCCCTAACGCCCGCAGCGCGGAGCGCATCATCAGAGGGTTGGGCTTGCCCACAAAGTAGGGCTGTACGCCGGTGGCAGCGGAAATCAGCGCCGCCACTGCGCCGCAGGCGGGCACCTCGCCATGCTCGGAGGGGCCAACCACATCCGGGTTGGTGGCGATAAAACGCGCCCCACCCCTGATCAGGCGGATGGCGGTGGCGATGCTGGCAAAGCTGTAGGAGGTCGTCTCGCCCAGCACGACGTAGTCTGGGGCGTGCTCGGTAAGGGTGTAGCCAATCTCGTGCAGGGCGGTAGTCAGTCCGGCCTCGCCGATCACATAGGCCGATCCGCGCGGCCGTTGCTGGTGGAGGAAGCGCCCTGTCGCCAGCGCCGAGGTGAAGATGCACTCAGGCGGAATGTCAAGCCCCATGCTGGCCAAACGCGCATGATGATCGCGCGGGGTGAGGCGCGAGTTATTGGTGAGCACCATAAAGGGCGCACCCGCCACCCGCAGCCGCTCAACAAAGGCGTCCGCTCCCGGTACCAAGCGTGCCCCAGTGATAAGCACGCCATCCATGTCAATCAGGTACGCTTTAGGCTGGTCAGCCATATCCAACCCCCTTGCACCGTTCAGGCGGTTACATGCTGTCCCATTATACGTTATCACAGCCCTCTTTTGGGTAATCCCGCCTCTGCCATTGTGACGGCCACATAAGCGGCGGGGAAACAGCGGAGGATAGCCGTGCGGAAGCCTCGACCCACCCCACCGCGTCCGTGGCCGACGCACGCCATTTGGCCTGTTGCCAGAATCGGAGATTTGCGATAAAAGTCAGCGCCTGGGGAAATGGGCATATCTGCCATTGTCGTTTCTGAAAGGGGCAAACCCCAATGTTGATTGCCATTATGATCGCCAACATCATCCTATGGAGCGGGGTGATCACCGGCCTGCTGATCTATCTGGGCCGCCGTGAAGCCGCGCTGGAGGCGCAGCTGGCCCATCTGGAAGCGACCCTCGCCGCGGAGGAAAAGACGCCGCAGGGGTAAGAGAAGGGATGAGGAGGACGTCAAAACATCGGGGGAAGCACCTTTGAGAGGCAAGAATCCACATGACTGTTGACCCATCAAGTGTGACGATACCGCTGGCCCTGCTGGCTGGCCTGCTTTCGTTCGTCTCGCCCTGCGTGTTGCCGCTGGTCCCTGCCTATATCAGTTACCTGACCGGTCAGGCAGCCAACACCGTCAGCGCCTCGCTGGTAGCGGCCACCGGAGAAGGCACGCTGCCCCGCGCCCGCCCTTCGCGCTGGACGGTCTTTCTGCACGGCGTGTTCTTCGTGCTCGGCTTCTCGCTGATCTTTGTGCTGGTGATCGGCATCAGTGCGGGGGCCATCGGTGAGTTCTCACGCCGCTTTCTGCGTGCCAGCGAGTGGGTGCTGCGCGCCGGCGGGGTGCTTATCATCCTCCTTGGCCTGCACACGATGGGCGTGTTCCGCATCCCCTTCCTCTACTACGACACGCGGCGGCAGACTCCGCCCCGTTCTGAGTGGGGTTTTCTGGGATCGGCTTTCATGGGCGTCACTTTTGCAGCAGGTTGGTCACCCTGCTTAGGGCCTATCCTTGCCGCGATGATGACGTTGGGCGCTAGCACTGGCTCGGTGGGGCGGGCGGTGATCCTGCTGAGCGCTTATGCGCTGGGGTTGGGTATCCCCTTCCTGCTGACGGCACTGCTGCTTGACCGCGCCACCAAGCACCTGCGCAAGCTGCAGAAGTTCATGCGTCCCATTGAGATCGCCAGTGGCATCTTGCTGATCCTGATCGGCGTGCTGGTCTTCAGCGGCACGCTACAAGCATTCTTCGCCCGCTTTGCGGGCAACACCGATCTGGCCATCACCCTTGACCGTTGGCTGGTGAATCTGGTAGGCGGTGCGGAATGATCTTGGACATCACCCTCTACACCAAGCCCGGCTGCTCGCTGTGCGATAAAGCCCGCGCCGAGCTATTGGAAATAAGCCGCACCGTTCTGGGCGATGACTCCCTGCGGCTGACGGAGATAGACATCACCACCGACCCCGCACTGGAGCGCGCCTTGTTTGACCGCATTCCAGTAATGGACATCGGCTCCACGCGGTTGGAGGCGCCTGTTGAGCGCGAGGCGCTGTTGGTGGCCTTGCTGCAAGCCAAAGCCGAGGAGGCCCATGCGGAAGGCAGGCGGGTTACAGGCTGGCAGCGCAAGGTGGTGCTCACTCTGGATCGGTTAGTGCTGGGGTTTGCCCGTCACTGGGCTGCCGTGCTGACCCTCATCGTAGGCCTCTATGCAGGGGTGCCCTTTCTGGCCCCTGTTGCCATGCAGATGGGTGCCACCGGCCTCGCCAACGCCATTTATACCCTTTACAGTCCGGTGTGCCATCAGTTTGCCTTCCGTTCGTGGTTCCTCTTTGGTGAGCAAACCGTCTATCCTCGCGCGCGGGCTGGCCTGCCCATCGGTAGCTTTGAAGAGTATGCCAGCCAAGAGCCATTCTTTGCAAGCATAGATGTCACCACGCTGGACACCGACCTCATCCTGGCAGCCAAACAGTTCAAAGGCAGTCCGCGCATGGGTTGGAAGGTCGCTTTTTGCGAGCGCGACGTGGCCATCTACGGCAGCATCGCGCTATTTGGTGTGCTTTTTCTCGTGCTCAAGGCACGGGGGATCAAGGTGCCTTACCTGCCCTTCTGGACCTACTTGCTCATCGCCCTTGTGCCCATCGGGCTGGACGGACTTAGCCAGTACTTCGCTAACCCGCCCTTCAACGGCTTCGGCCTGCCCTTCTATCCCGTCCGTGAAAGCACGCCCTTCCTGCGCGTGCTGACCGGTGCGCTGTTCGGCATGGGCAACGCATGGCTAGCTTACCCTTACATTGAGGACAGCATGCGCGAGACGGCGCAAATGGTGGAGGGCAAGCTCATCAAAGCAGGGGTGATGCGGCCAAAAGCCTCCTAGCCGAAGCTGCTGGGTCCTCTGCGATGGGCTATCACCGCCACAGCCTCTCCACCAGCCGAGGCCCCAGCACCAGCAGACCGATAATCGCCGCTGTCGCCGCGCCAGAGAGGACCGCCGCAGCGGCCACATCTTTGCCCACTCTGGCCAGCGGATGGATGTCAGGGCTGGCGAGGTCCACCACGGCCTCCAACGCTGTGTTGATGAACTCCGCCATCCACACAATGCCGATGGCGAAGATGATCAGCGCCCACTCCAGAGGGTTGAGGCCCAGCCACAGCCCCAGCACGATCACGGCGAGGCTGGCCGCTGCGTGGACCCAGGCGTTGCGTTGGGTGCGCAGCATATATGCCCAGCCCGCAAAGGCATGGCGGAAACTCTCCAACCGGTTGCGGCTGGAATGAACGCGGCGCTGCGGAAAATGAGGGGCGGCCATCACCACCATCCTGCCTGCCTGACAGCGTCCATCGCCGCCGATTCATAAGCCCACATTTCGGCGCGCTGCTCCGGCGTCTGATGGTCAAAGCCCAACAGGTGCAGGGTGCCGTGAATGGCCAGCACCTGCAGCTCGGCGATGAGGGAGTGCCCTGCCTGGCGGGCCTGCTCCTCAGCTACCGGATAGGCAATAACCACATCGCCGAGGTAGGGTGGCTCGCCCGGCTCAACGGCATAAGGCTCGTCCTCCGCCGGGAAAGAGAGCACATCGGTCGGCTCGTCTAGCCCAGCAAACTGGCGGTTCAGTTCCTGCACCCGCTCGGTGCTGGTCAAGGTGATAGTCAGGGCGCAGGGGGCCTGTGCCTGCGCAACAAGAAGGGCCTGCCGCGCGGCAGCCTCTACGCCCGCCAGGTTGACCTGATAGTCGCCCTCAACCCCCACGTAGATCACATAATCCCCGCTGTTCATCCGCCCTCCGTCTGCGTTCCCTGCTCGCTACCTGAGGCCGCCGCCGCAGCGGGGCGCTCATCTGGGTAGATGATGCGCGGATGGTACATGCCCTTTAGCGCACGCACAAAGGTCTCCTGAATGGTCTTGATCTGCGTCAGCGTCAGCCCCGACTCGTCCAGCTGGTGCTGCTCCATACGCCTGCGGAAAATCTCAGCCACGATCTCCGCTATCTCTTCGCTACTCTGCGGGCGGTGGGAGCGCGTCGCTGCTTCGCAGCCATCGGCCAGCATCAAGATGGCCGTCTCAGGGCTGCGGGGCAAGGGGCCATTGTAATAAAAGGGGCGCTCGTCCAGCTGAACACCCGCCTCACGTGCTTCCTCACGCGCTTGGTGCAGGAACACCGTCACCGGCAGGGTGCCGTGATGCTCTTGGATGAAGTCAATCAGCCGCGGGGGCAGCCGATAACGCCGCGCCAGTTCCACGCCGTCTGACACGTGCGCCTTGATAATGCGGGCGCTGGCCAGAGGGCTAAGCCCTTTGTGGGGATCGGGGGCGCCTTCCGTGCGGTTCTCCACGAAGAAGCCGGGGTTGTTGGCCTTGCCAATGTCATGGTAAAGCGTGCCCACACGCGCCAGCAGGCTGTCCGCACCGATGGCCTCCGCCGCCGCCTCCACCAGATTGGCCACCGAGAGCGTGTGCTGATAGGTGCCCAGTGCCTCGCGTTGCAACAGGCGCTGAAGGGGATGATCGGGGCGCATGAGGTCCAACAGACGCAGGCTGGTGGGAATGCCCGTCAGGTTGCCCACCAGAAACAGGAGCACCAACGCCAGCCCTGCCGAAAGCAAGCCGTTGATCAGTGCCAGCAGGGCCAGCTGCGCAATGCGTATCGGCTCGCCCAGCACAGGCAGCTGGAAGCTCAGCAGCACTGCCAACCCGCCGAGGGTGGCTGCCAGGCCAGAAATGAAAAACGTGTTGAGGCGCGTGGCACGGCGCAACGTCGCTGCTGCCAGCAGGCCGCTCATCGCTGCATAGGTGGTAATGAGTAGCGATCCCTGCGAAAGGTAACCCACCACCAGCGCCAATACGATGGCCATCAATACGGCGAAGGGCAGCCCCGCCAGAGCAGTGACGGCCATGATGAGCGCCGCCGCCGGGAAGAGATAAGCTACCGTGCTCTGGTAGGGGATCATCACCTGAGCCATCACCAAAAAGAGCAGCAGCAGGATCGTCAGCAGGAAGAGATGGCCAGCTTCATCCAACCAGGCAGGGCTGTATCCGACCACATAGACAGCCAGCACCACCGCCGCCAGCAGGCTGATGAGCAAGGCACTGGCCACTCTCTGCCACGTCAAGCTTACGCTGGCCAGTCCTAGCGCGGCCAGTGCCTCCATGTCCTGCTCGTCCACGCGCTCACCGGCGCGGATGATCACCTCATTAGGTTGAAAGGTGTAGCGCACAGGCGCGACCGCCGCAGCAACCTGCTCGCGAGCGGCCTCCGTAGCAGCGACGTTGAGCATGCTGTTGGGCACAATAAGGTCCTCGGCAAGGCTGCGCACCAGTGGGATGAGCTCCTCGGGCAGGTCGGCACTGATGATCAGCTCCAGTCGGGCGATGACCTCCGCCACGTGCCCCTCGCGCACGGGGCCGCTCATCGCCTCCTGGATCACCCTCACCACCTCGCGCTCCACAAGGTCAAACTGCTCACCGCTGATGGTCAGCAGCATCGTTTTGGCATCCTGCGGCAGCGAGAGCGCTGTGATGGCATCCAGATAGCGCTCTTTGAGGGCACTGTCCGCATAGGGGTCGGCGCGCACGTCCTGCACAAAGTCCATGATCTGCCGCCCCTTGCGTACCTGCTGGCGCACGATGCGCGCATCGGGCGCATCAAAGATGTCCTCAACTGAGGCTTGGGCTTCCGCACGGGCGGCTTGCGTTTCAATCTCGCTGATGTAGGTGATCTGGCGCGGGGCGCGGATGTCCTCCGGTGCGATGTCGCCTACCTTGAGGTCATAAGGGGTGCGCGGCGGCAGGATGGGGAAAAGCAGGATAGCCGTCATGCCGATCACAAGCAGCAGGCCCATCAAGATCAGGCGCAGGGTGCGCCAGAAGCGCCGAAAGCGCTGCACTGCTTCCGCCGTTGTAGCCGACGAGTGAGCTATCATGCCATCCCCTGACAGTCTGCGGAGGTCACTGCGCCAGCAACGAACGCACTACCTCGCTGACCAGCTTGCCATCGGCGCGGCCCTGCAATTCGGCCATCAGCGGCCCCATGACCTTGCCCATATCACGGGGGCCGCTGGCCCCCACACGGGCGATTATGGCACGCGCTGCTGCCTCAATTTCCTCGCGGCTCATTTGGCGCGGCAGGTAGGCCTCCAGAATGGCCAATTCGGCCTGCTCGGCGGCTACCACATCCTGCCGACCAGCGCGCTGCGCTTCGGCAATGGAATCCTGCCGCTGCTTGACCAGCTTCTGGATGACGCTGAGCGCTTCGCCTTCGTCCAGCACGCTGTTCTGTTCCACTTGCTCGGCAGCCAGCGCGGCATCCACTGCCTGCTGGTAAGCGCTCACCTGAGCGGGGTCTTTCTCGTCAAGGGGCCGCAAGACGTTGTGCTTCTTGAGCGCCCGCTCGGCCAATTCCTCACGCTTGCGCTGTTGCGCCTCCTTCAGCGCCGCCATCACACCACGGATGACGGTCTTGCGCGTGGCATCACCGCCGCGCATAGCCTCTTTAAGGTCGTTTGCTAGTTGATCCTGCAGGCTCATAATGGCCCTTTCCCAACCTCCTAGAAATGGGGCGAGGGGTGCTCCCTCAGCGTGGCTTGCCGAAGCTCAGCAGCCGATCCTGCCCGCTGGGGCGGAACTCCACGATACGCACCCCTTCCAGCGCCTCCAGGGCAGCGCGCAGGCGTTCTTCATCTGCGCCGCGCTCCTTGATGCTGATCACGCCACGCGAGCGGTCGTCACCATGGAAGGTCGTCAGCGAGACGATGTTGCCGCCCGCCTCGGCAAAGGCTCCGGTGACCCGCGCCAGTATGCCATGTTCGTCAGGCACCTCCAGATCAATGCGCAGGCCCGGCTCACCGCCGCCCATCACCTCCACAAAGGTTTTAAAGATGTCGGTCTCGGTGATGATGCCCACCAGCTCCTCCCCGCGCATGACAGGCAGGCAGCCGATACGGTGATCGATCATAAAGCGGGCTGCTCCGGCCAGACTGCAATCCTCATCAACAGCCAACACAGGGCTGGTCATGATCTGATCCAGCGTCAGCTTATCCAGCAGGGTATAGATTTCGTAAATGCTCAGCGAAGTGGCCGGCGAAGGTGCCGCGCTGAGCAGGTCCCCCCGCGAGACAATGCCGATTAGCCGTCCCTCCCTGTCCACTATAGGCAGGCGGCGAATACGGTGCTTCTCCATTAACTCCACTGCTTCGCGGTGCGTCGTTTTGGGTGTGGCGGTGATAGGGTTGGGCGTCATGCGTTGCTTAACCTTCATCGCTGCAACTGCTCCTTTTCCCTCATAGATACGTGGTGCCCCAACCTGATCGTACCTGCCCCTCTGCCAGAGGGCAACCATCAGCCCGGCGGCCAGCGGAGGGAACGCCCGCCCAGCAAATGCACGTGCAGGTGATAGACGCTCTGTCCGGCGCGTGCGCCATTGTTGATCACCAGGCGGAAACCATCGCCAATGCCTTCCTGCTCGGCGACGACTTTCGCCGCAAACAGCACCTCGCCCATCAGCGCTGCGTCTTCCGCTGCCACGTCCGCCAAGCGGGGGATGTGCTTCTTGGGCACGATGAGGATATGCGTGGGCGCCTGGGGGTTGATGTCGCGGAAGGCGCACACGGTCTCGTTTTCGTACACCTTTGTAGCAGGTCGTTCACCGGCGATGATCTGGCAAAAGATGCAACTGCTTTCCATGCCCTGTCCCTATGTGCGGAAAGGCTACAACTTATACCCGATCATGCGCAGGAACTGCTTGCGGTGGGCAATATCCTCCTCGCCCTCCACCCCCTGCGGGCTGAAGCCGTCCACCACACCCAGAATGCCGCGCCCCTGCTCCGTCTCGGCAACGATCACCTGCACGGGGTTGGCCGTTGCGCAGAAGATGCGGCACACCTCTGGCACGCTACGGATGGCACTCAGTACATTGATGGGGTAAAAACCCTCCCCCAAGAAGACGATGAAGCTATGCCCAGCGCCGATAGCGAGCGCGTTCCGCTTGGCTAGTTCAATAAGCGCCTCGTCCGTGCCCGACCAGCGCACCAAGCGCGGACCGGAGGATTCGCAGAAGGCCAAGCCAAACTTGATGCCCGGCACAGCGTTCACCAGTGCCTCGTGCAGGTCCTCCACCGTTTTGATGAAATGGCTCTGCCCGAGAACGAAGTTGATCTCTTCAGGTTTTTCAATTGCCACAACTTTGAGCTCCATGTCTCCGCTCCTTCCCAGAGGCTGAGGACACTCCCAGGCGGCAGGTGGTCAGGCCACCTCCGCCAGCATTTCGCCCTGCGCAATGCCAACCAGGCGCGCCGCTGTGATAGTGTTGCCCAGCATCTGCGGCGAGGTCGTCACCACGCGCAGGTAGTTGCCCGTATAACCAGCCCACACAAAGCCCTGCGGCGTGGCCGCCCGCGCCGACTCCCACAGCACGCCCGCCACCCGCCCGATGTGCCGCTGCTGAAAGGCACGCTCCAGCCGCTCAGAGAGCGCCAGCATCTGCGCTTTGCGCTCCCGTTTCACCTCCTCAGGCACCTGATGGGGCATGTGGGCGGCAGCGGTACCGGGGCGCGGCGAATAGGGGAAGACGTGCAGGCGGGCGAACTGCATCGCCTCTACAAAACGCAGCGACTCGGCAAATTCGGCCTCCGTCTCGCCGGGGAAGCCCACAATGATGTCGGTCGTGATGGCCAGATCAGAGATACGCGCCCGCGCCGCCTCCACCAGCGCCGCAAATGCGGCCTGTGTGGTGCGCCGTGCCATGCGTCGCAGTGTGGCATCGCATCCCGATTGCAATGGCAGGTGCAGGTGTGGGCACAGACGGCTATCCTGCCACAGGTCAAAGAATGAGGGAGAAAGGTCCCACGGCTCCAGCGAAGAAAGGCGCAGGCGGGGGATGGTGGTGCGCTCCAGTAGCGCCCGCACCAACTCAGGCAGGCTGCTGCCACTATCGCACCCATAGGACCCCAGATGCACACCGGTCAGCACCACCTCGTTATAGCCCAACGCCGCCAGCAGGTTGACCTCTTCAACTACCTCTTCCAGCGGGCGGCTACGCCCCGGCCCACGTACCAGCGTCGTTACGCAGAAGGTACAGCGGTTATCACAGCCGTCCTGCACTTTTACAAAGGCGCGCGTGTGCCCCAGCGTGCCCGGCGGCAGAGGATCGCGCTGCAGCGGCTCGCGCTCGTAGTCGGGGGTATCCTCGCCTGTCACCAACGCCACCAGCCGATCCTTGTGCGGGTTGCCGACCACGCGCGCCACATGGGGTAGGGCCGCCACGCGCTGTGGCTCCAGTTCGGCATAGCAGCCGGTAGCAATGAGGGAGGCGTCAGGATTCATGCGCCCTGCCCGCCGGATGAGATGGCGGCTTTTGCGGGCGGCCTCGCCCGTCACGGCGCAGGTGTTGATCACGATCAGGTCAGCCTCGGCAGCGTGGCGTACGATGGTATCCCCACGTGCCGCAAACTGGCGCGCCAAGTGCTCAATCTCGGCCTCGTTAAGGCGGCAGCCCACAAAGTCCAGAAAGACGCGCCTACCGCCTGTTTCACGTTCTACCGTCATACCTTCGCTTCTACCTATGGCTTCGTGATAACCACGTTATCAAACCCCACCGTTGCCTGAGCAGGCACAAGGTTCTCGCCGTCAAATGCAGCGAAGCCCTGCACACCCAACCCGATCTTACCACGTGGCAGGTCGGCATTGCGCCACGCCTCCACCACTTCCCCACCCAGACACACCCCGCTGGCGATGTCCCACAGCGGCTGGACGTTTGGATCGTCGCTCACACACAGCGCGAGCGGTTGGCCATTGACGGCAAAGCGGAAGGTGTCACCCTGTGCCCGCAAGGTGATATGGTTGGTCGCTTCGCCAGTAAGGATGGACGCTGCATAGTTGTAGTCGCTGATGATGCGCGGCACACCGTTGCGCACCACGCTGAGCCGATAGTAGCCGTCGCTAGAGATCTCAAAGCGGTTGTAGTTAGCCGCGTTGGTCAGACGGAAGATGACCACAATACCGTTGTTATCCGGCCCAGCCAGCTTGCGGGCGTCCACCTCCAGCACGAAGTCCTCAAAAGTGTAATTCAGCCCTGACCAAGCCCCCTTGTCCTCCAGTGCGTTGACGCTCACCACCAGCATCCCCTCGGCAATCTGCGCGGCGATGATGCCATCGTTGTAGAGTTCCCAATCCGCTGCCTGCGCAGGGTCGTCAAAGTCAGCGATGTAGAGCACACCCCCCGCCTGTGCGTTGCCTTGCGCGAGGGTGGGCGGCGGGGGCGGCAGCGTCGGCGGACGCTCCAAAAGGCGCTCCAGGCGCGGCCTGAAGAGCCACACCAGCGCAGCCCCCACAAGGATGACCAACAGCACCGGCAGGGCGATCCACCACAGGGCACGCTGCCGCGCGGGAGGGGGAGTGGATTCTCGGCTCATAGGATGCGCAACGCTTTCTCCACAATGGACTGTGGGGATTGTAGCATGCGCCAGACGGGGGCGGCAACCGGTGGTTAGGCGGCAGGCCTTTCCGGCTAACAACGGTTCGCCATGCTATTCCTCTACGCGGAAGGTAGCTTGCCCCAGCACCTCGCCTTCGTAGACGATCTCCACCGTCCAGCTCCCCGATGGCCAAGGGAGGCCCTGATTGCTTAGCACAAAGCCCGCATAACCATCGCCGGCCTGTTGGGTGGTGAGCGGTGTCTCGCGGATCACCTGCCCCTCATAGCGCCAACGGGCGCGGAGTTCCATCTCAGGCTGGTAGCCGCGCAGTTCCACCGAGGCGAAGAAGGTATCTCGCGGCCCATACACATCCGTCACAGCGATAGGGCGATAGGCATCATCCAGCGCGGTAGCCATGATGACGCTCACTACCTCTGGCCCATGCGGGCGCAGGGCCAGGAACACCGTCAGCGCCACCAAACCAGCCAGCAGGATCAGCGAACGGATAAGCCCCATCCGCTGCCGACGCGCCCGTTCCTTCACGTCAAGGCGTTGGTCCATCCTCCTCATTGTCCAGCGATCCTTTCCAGTGCCTGCGTCGCCAACGCCCCAAACGGCCCAGAGGGGTCCAGTGTTTTTGCACGCTCATAGTAGCTCATAGCTTCAGCCATACGTTCCTGCGACTCCAGCAAGGCACCCATATGGGCATTAGCACGCGGCAGGGAAGGGTCCAGCGCCAACGCCCGATCCATTTCCTCAAAAGCACGCCCTACCTCGCCGCTCAGAAAGTAAGCCCAACCCAACGTGGCATGGGCCTCAGCGTTCTCCGGCTGCTCAGCGACAAGTGCCTGCGCGAGCGGCAGCCCCTCCTCACTGACGCGGTACTCCGTATCCACGTAGAATTGCGCCAGCAACAGCCGCAAGTGGAAGTCCTGCGGTGTCAACCGTAGCGCCTCCCTCATCCACAGCTCGGCCAGCGCATACTGACGCTCGGCGCGGTGCGCCTCAGCGATCTCAATGGGGAAGGCAGGGTTAGTGGGGTCCAGTTCGTAGCCGCGCTCAAGGGCCAGCCGTGCCTCCACAGGGCGCCTGATCTGTTTCCACGTCAGCCCCACCAGATAATAGACAGTAGGGTTAGCGGGGTCCAGCGCCAGCGCTTGCTGAGCCGCACCCAGCGCGGGCTTGCCCAAACGCGCCCGCACATAGGCTAGATAGGCCGTCGCCTCACCGTAAGCCGGGTTGATGGCCACAGCACGCTCCAGCGCCGCCTCAGCCAGAGGGATCTCACCCATCTGCAGGTAGGTTACACCCAACTTCAAGTAGAACAGCTCCGGCTCATCGGCAGCGCGAGCAGCCAGCACCCCTAGCAGGGGGGCAACCTGCGCCGCACGGTTGGCATTGAGATCAACGGCTTGTGTCAGCGTTGCGATGGCCCCTTTTGGATCGTCCAGCGCTTGCTGCACCCCCAGATGATATAGACGCTCGTCCTCCGCCTCTGCTGAAGTAGAGGCATCGGGCGCGGAAGTACCCTCATCAGGAGGCTGCAGACGGAGAGGCACCAGCCCCAGCCAGACCAGTAGCGCAGCAGCAGCGAGGCGCCCCGGCGCTATCCCCCGCCGCCGCAACAGAACGCGGCGATCTACCTTGACCGAGATCATAGTTCGTACTATACTCTGCTCAAGATACCTGTGCTACCAGCAACAGGATGCCGCTTTATTGTGCACCGGCTGACCTTTCCCCGCCATGGCTTTACAAGCAATAGTTGGCCTGATGAAGCAAACAAGGAGGCCCTATGGCGAGCGTAACGTATGAGCACGTTACCAAGCGTTTTGGCGATGTGGTAGCAGTCCACGACCTCAACATCCACATTCCGGATAAAGAGTTTCTAGTCTTCGTTGGCCCCTCCGGATGCGGCAAAAGCACATCCCTGCGCATGTTAGCGGGGCTGGAAGAGGTGACCGAGGGCAAGATTTACATTGGCGACCGCGTCGTCAACGACGTTCCGCCCAAAGACCGCGATATCGCTATGGTTTTCCAGTCCTACGCCCTTTACCCCCACATGACCGTCTACGACAACATGGCCTTTGGCCTGCGCCTGCGTAAGGTGCCCAAGGACGAGATCGATCGCCGCGTACGGCAGGCCGCCCGCGAGCTGGGCATTGAGAACCTGCTGGACCGCAAGCCCAAGGCACTTTCGGGCGGTCAGCGTCAGCGTGTGGCGGTGGGGCGCGCCATCGTGCGCGAGCCAACTGTGTTCCTCATGGACGAGCCGCTTTCCAACTTAGATGCCAAGCTGCGCGTAGAGGCGCGCGCCATGCTCCTGCGCCTGCACCAGCGGCTGGAGACGACCTTTATCTATGTCACCCACGATCAGGTGGAGGCCATGACAATGGGCACGCGCATCGCCGTGCTCAAGGATGGCGTCCTGCAACAGCTGGATACGCCTCAGAACCTCTACGAGCGCCCAGACAACATCTTCGTGGCTGGGTTTATCGGCAGCCCCAGCATGAACTTCTTTGAGTCTACATTGGTGCAGGAGAACGGCGATCTCTACGTGGATACCGGCGTATTCCGTGTCAAGGTGCCCGAAAGCAAGAAAGAGGCGTGGAAGAAAGCGCTCGGCAAGCGCGTGGTGTTGGGCATCCGTCCAGAGGATATCCACGATCCCGATTATGCCCCGCCGGGCATTACCGCTGCACAGGTGGATGCTGTAGTGGATGTGACTGAGCTGATGGGCAACGAGGTCTTCCTGTACCTCAAGTCAGGCAATGTGGAATACATCGCCCGCGTGGACCCGCGCACACGCGCCCGCGTGGGCAACAAGATCAGTCCTGTCTTTAACACCGAGAACATGCACCTCTTTGACGCCGAGACGGAGAAGGCCATCCGCTAGGACGTGTAGGCCAAATCAAAACCCACAAGGCACAAGAGCACAGAGTCTCTGTGATTTCCTCTGTGCTCTTTGTGTTCCTGTTCTCCCGAGCTTCTCCCTATGGCGGCAAGAGCCTGAGGAATGGGTTTTTTCGATCAGCCCACCAGGTCCTGCAGTTTGCTCACAATACCGGCGAAATCAAACGGTTTGGGCATGAAGTGCGCATTGATCTCAGCCAGCTCCGAACGCGAGGGCGGCTGGTAGGCCGAGACGATAAGAATGGGGCGCTGCTCATTGGCCTCGCGCAATTTGCGGGCCAGCTCCATGCCGGTCATGCCCGGCAGGCGGATGTCAAACACCAGCACATGACACTCGGGGATCGGTGGCTCGTTGCGCAGGATGCGCTCATAGGCGTCCTCGGCATTGCCGTAGATGGGATTGACCTCAATGCCAAAGAGGTCTAGCCCAGCCTTGAGCAGCTCAGCAATGGCAGGTTCATCCTCCACGTAGAGCACCTTGATACCGCGACCACTGGTCATCGTTCACCCCCTGAGCGTTGTATAGACTCCAAGTTTGCTATCGTGCCTCTCTTTTCAGCGTAGAACGGCCTTCTTGCAGCGTGAATAGCCGAACAGTCCTAGCGATCCCCCTAGAGGGTTTGCGCCACGGCATCCAAAACGGCACGAAAGCCCTCGCGGTAGGTAGGATATTGCGGCCTGAAGTGCAGACGCTCCCTGATCTTACGGTTGCTCAAGCGCACCGAAGCGCGCAGAGCCGCGAGCTTGACCTGCCCTTGGTAAGGGTTGAAATCATCAGCGGGCTGGCCTGTGTGGCGTTGAGGAGGTGGCGCTTCTAGCCAGCGGGCCAGATCGTAGTACAGTTGACCGCTGCGCACCGGCTCATCATCGCATACATTGAAAAGCACAGCCCCTTGCCAGAGCGTCTGTTCCAGCACCAGACGGATGGCAGCGGCGGCGTCCTCAGCGTGCAGCAGGGGCCAGAACATGTTGCCGTTGCCCATGATGGGTATCTGCCCGCGCTTCAACCCGTAAAGCAGTCCCCGCGTGTGCTGAGCATCCGCCGAGTAGAGCAAGCCCAACCGCAACACAACGACCTTCAAGCCATACGTCTCATAAGCGCGATGCAGCAACGCTTCAGCCCTAATGTACGGCTCAAGCGGGTCGTTCGGGGCGGCGAGAGTCTCCTCGGTGACCCATTCTTCACCATGATCGCCGTACACGGTGTATGAGCTGGGGAAAAGCATGCCGCGTACACCGGCCTGTGTGCTGGCAGTGATGAGGTTGCGCAGCAGCGCCACCATTGCCTCGTCGCTGCGCACCCAATCATCCTCAACCGCCGAATCCTGTGAGGGGATAGTGGTAGCCAGATGCACAACGGCATCTACGCCGGCTAAGGCGTCTGTGAGCTGGGCAATATCATGCCCTTGGCCAGCAAGAGGGGTGACCCGCATGGCGTGCAACATCACGCGGCTGGCATCGTTGCGCGCCAATGCTATCACCTCGTGCCCATGCGCCAGCAGCTGAGGGATAAGCGCCCGTCCGATTAGCCCTGTTGCACCGGTGACGAAGATGCGCATGGTGCCTCCCTTCTCGCCAGTGGCTGTTAGTCCACTGCCAACCGTTCGCTGCTAACCATCCTCTTTAGCATTATATGAAAGGTCATCATTCATACAAGTCTCGGCGGCGCTTATGACTGTCACCTACACGGCGGGCGGGTTGCTCCCAGTGCTTCAGCCCCATCCCTCGCCACATCTTTCGCCATTCCGGCCTGTGTTAGGCATAATCTTCCCCATGAAACGCTTTCTTGTCTTTGTCACCCTGCTTTTTCTGCTGGCAGGATGCCGCCCTGCTGTCGCTGTGGAGGAGGGCACTCCGCTCACGGCCACTCCCCAACCGGACAATGCCCCCGCCCTCGCGCCGACATTCTCACCATACCCCTCGCCAGCCGCTACACCCACTCCCGACCTGCCCCTCGGCTGGCAGGCGCACGCCGCCGCTGAGCAAGGGCTAGAAATCTATGTGCCGCCGGCTTGGGAGGTGACATCGCTGGATGTCTACCACCTGGACCTGCGCGAGGTGGACGGCGTGGGTTGGCTGGAGATCGGTGTGCTGGATGAAGCGAACGAGGCCGAATGGGGGCTGGATTACCGCCCTGCCATGCGTGCGGATGAGCTCATGGCGGTGCTGCTCAACGCACTGCGCCAGAACGGCGACTTTGAGGAAGCGTACCCCTTGCTCACGCGCACAGGGCGCACGGCGTGGATCAGCACGGGAACCTATAAGGTGCTGAACGAGCGCTTGCTGATTGGCACCGTTGGCCTGCGGGAACGGGCTGTCATCGTTATCGGACACGGGAGCGAGGGGGCTGCCGAGGCCGATGAGGAATGGGAACGGTTGTCTGCCATCTACGGACAGATCGTGTGGAGCATCACCCCACAAGGCGAAAATTAAACAATGTAGGGGCGGTTCGCGAACCGCCCCTACACCCCCATCATCCACTGTTACTTGCCCAAACGGGCCTTAAAGGCTGCCGTCAAGGCAGGCACCACTTTGAACAGATCGCCCACAATGCCATAGCGTGCCAACTTGAAGATGGGCGCTTCGGGGTCTTTGTTGATGGCCACGATCACTTTGCTGGTGCGCATCCCAGCCTGATGCTGCACTGCGCCGCTGATTCCGCAGGCGATATACAGGTCAGGCGAGACAGTTTTGCCCGTCTGCCCTACCTGGTGCTCGTAGGGGATCCAGCCTGCATCCACAGCGGCGCGGCTGGCGCCCAGCGCAGCGCCCAGCACCTCGGCCAATTCGCGCAGCGGAGCAAAGCCCTCCGGCCCACCCACGCCGCGCCCGCCGGAGACGATGATGGCCGCATCGGTCAGGCTGACAGTGCTCCCCGCTGGCTCAAACCCCACCACTTTGGTGGCGATCTGGTCCTCCGTCAGCACCGCATTGACCTTCTCCACCTCACCGCTGCGGCTGGGGTCGGGTTGTGCGGCCGGAAAGGCCCGCGTGCGCACGGTGAGCATCTGGGGGCCATCGCCCACCACCAGCACTTTGGCCATGAGCTTGCCCGAATAGACGGGCGTGGTGGCCTCAATCTTGTTATCCTTCAGCTCAGCGCCCACCACATCTGAGATCAACCCCGCCTCCAGATCGGCGGCCACGGCGGCCATCACATCGCTGCCGCGTGTGGTGGCACCTGCCAGAATCACAGCAGGCTGGCGCTCCTTGGCCAACTGTCCCAGCAGCGCAGCGTAAGGGTCAAGCCGGAAGTCGGTCAGCGTTGCATCCTCACAGACGATGGCTTTATCGGCACCGCGCCGGATGGCCTCCTCACCCAACGCTGCCGCATTAACGCCGAAGACCAACGCCGTTAGTGGTTGGCCCAACCCATCGGCGAGGGTGCGGCCTAATCCCAGCGCTTCCCATGAGACGTTGGCGGCTTTGCCGCCCTGCTGCTCAATGAAGACCCAAATGCCGCTCATGGTCACACCACCTTCTCCGCGATGAGTTTGTCCGCCAGCAGCTCCGCTGCCTGCTCAGGGGTCTCCGCCTCAATGAACTCACAGGCGCCTTCACGTGGCGGCAGGGCATAAATCTGCGGCCACTGCACTTTGGGCCGCAACGAGGCGTCCAGTCCCAAATCCGCCGCACTCCAGACGGGGATCTCCGCCCGCGAGGCCTTGCGGATGCCCATAAACGAGGGATAGCGCGGTTCGTTGATGTCCTTCACCACGCTGATCACAGCAGGCAGCCTGCTCTCCACGATCTGCTTGCCCTCCTCCAGCAGGCGCTCCACCTTGATGGTGCCAGCGGCGGGGTCTATCTCCAGTATCTTGAAGACGTAGGTGAGGGTGTTCCAGCCCAGCCGCCGCCCGACCTGCACCGGTGTCTGACCTGTGCCGCCGTCGGTGGTCAGTTTGCCGAAGATCACCAACCCCACGTCGTCCAGCTTCTTGATCGCCGCAGCCAGCGCCTGTGACGTGACCAGCGTATCCGCCCCCTGGAAGAGCGGATCGCTGATGAGGAAGGCCTCATCCACCCCCATCGCCAGGGCGTGTTTGAGCGCCTCTTTGGTCGCCTCGGTGCCTACTCCCAGCACGGTGGTCGCTGCTGCCACGCCACGTTCCTTGAGCAGGATGGCCTCCTCAACAGCGTACTCATCCCAGGGGTTGATCACCAGTGGCGCGTCGCCCCACGTGACTTCGCCGCCCGGCGTCACCTCAACTTTGGCCGCCGTGTCGGGCGTCTCCTTGGTGCAGACTACGATGCGCAAGGTCATTTCCCTCCACTGGATGTGAAACCGGTCGTTGTTGCGGTTTTATTGTACCACAAAACCGACCGATCGGTAGATTCTGCACCACTTCGCCAATTGCTGCTATACTTGGCTATAGTATCTCAAACACTGCAGCAACAGAGAGCACTGTGACCAGCGACTTGATCGGACGCAGGCTAGGCCCCTACGAGATCACCGCCCTTGTGGCCGCCGGTGAGCGTCACGAGGTGTTTCGGGGGCGCCACACCCAGAGCCAACACGAGGTTGTTATCCACATCGTTGGGCGCCGTGAGGCCAATGAAGCTGCCCCCGAGGCGGCCTTCCGCCGTGAGGCACAGGCTATCGTTGCCCTGCAGCATCCCGGGATCGTTCCCGCGTATGACTTCGGGCGTGTGGATGGCGGCTACTACCTGATCGCTGAGGAAGCACAGGGCACGCCGCTGGCCGACCTGATCGCCGAGGTGCGAGCGGGGGAGCGCTCACTGCCGCCTGATGACATGACCTTTATCATCCGTCAGGTGGCCGCTGCCCTGAACTACGCCCATCGGCAGGGGGTAGTGCATCGCGCCGTCTCGCCGCACACTATCCTCATCACACGCAGCGGGCAGGCTCTGTTGGCCGATTTTGGCTTACCCCTGCTCTACTGCCAAGGAGGATCGCAGAGGGCACCGTTCGGCAGAGCGGAATACACGGCCCCCGAACTGCTGGCCGATGCCGGAACTGCCTCACCAGCCAGCGATATCTACTCGCTAGGGGTGGTGCTCTACGAATTGCTCACTGGTCAGCTCCCCTACGTGCCGGGGTCCGATCTAGATGCGGTGATGCGCACCCTCACCGGTTCAGCGCCTGACCCTCGCCTGCTTAATCCGGATATCCCGCCACCAGTGGCGCAGGTGGTGCTCAAGGCGTTGGCACAGTCACCTGCCGAACGCTTCCCCAGTGCCCTGCACCTTGCCGAGGCACTGGAGCGCGCCTACAAACCGCAGGCCGCCGTGCCACGCACAGCGCGCCGCCGTGCCACGACTTCCCCTACCCCAAGCCGCGCCGCTCCTGACAAACAGCCGAGGCGACATACTTCCCGTTCCTCAACAATGACTTGCTTGGGGCGCGCCATCCTGATCGTGATCATCATGGCTCTCCTAGGTGGGGCAATGTGGGCCCTCCTGCGCACGCTGGGTGTGTTCACACGCCCCACTCCCGCCGTCCCGCAGGCAGAGGCCACGCTGGCCAACGTTCTTCCCCCACCCACCGTTGCGCCGACCCTACCGCCCACCTCAACCCCACTCCCCACGCCCACACCTCTCCAGCCCGCTATGGCCACACCCATCGCACCGCTCCCGCTGACTTCGCTGGAGGTGGGCAGCAGCGCCTTCCGCTTGATTGACGGCATGGTGATGCAGTTCGTCCCTGCCGGCCCCTTCCTGATGGGCGGCGCTGACCGCTACGCCGCACCCGATGAGCAGCCCCGACATACCGTCGTGCTCAGCGACTTCTGGATGGACCGCACTGAGGTCACCAACGCCCAGTATGCGCTCTGTGTAGCAGATGGCATCTGTCCGCCACCCACCAACCGCCGCTTCTTTGACGATGCGCTTTTTGCCCACTATCCGGTGATCTACGTCCCACACGCCAGCGCCGTCTCCTACTGCCTGTGGCTGGCACAGAAGAGCGGCGCGCCCATCGGCCTGCCTACCGAAGCCCAGTGGGAGAAGGCCGCTTCGTGGGACCCTCTCACCGAGACGGCTCGCACCTACCCTTGGGGGAATGAGGCCCCCAACGGCGAGCGGCTGCGCTATCAGGGCAACCCTGTGATCGGCATTGCGCCGGTGGGATCGCTGCCTGCTGGGGCAAGCGCCTACGGTGTGCTGGACATGGCGGGCAACGTGTGGGAGTGGGTGGCTGATTGGTACGATGCCGCTGCTTATCAACGCAGCGGCCTTCCTGTTGATCCCAGCGGGCCACCGAGCGGCACGCACCGCGTCATACGTGGTGGCGGCTGGTATGACGATTTCACACAGGTGCGCACCTCGGTGCGGGGGCAGGCCCCGCCTACTACCGCCGCCAACAACATCGGTTTCCGTTGCGCCCTTAATAGCCGCCGACCCCCTGCATCTGGCACCATTGCCCTTACCCCGCTGGAATTGGCACAGGGACTGGTGACCCTTCTGCCTGCCGCACGCACCGAGAGCGCCAACAACCCTGCCGTGCTGGATGAGTGGACGATGGCACTGGATGCGCTTGTGCTGGCCCTGCAAAACAGCGACAATCAAGCTGCGCGTGCGTTGATAGATGAGCGGCTGGAACGCCTGGCCGATCAGGAAGAAGCCGGGCTGCTCTCGCCCTCTCTGGCCCGCCAGCTTGAAGAGGCATTACACTGGATGCAACAGCAACCCGATCTCTCCACACCATGATGTTTATCAAGCTACCAGTGAGACAGAACACTCTAAGGCAGGTGTAACGGTGATATGATGGTTTTCCGAGACTTCAGGCAACATCCTACCCCCGAACACCGTGCCAGCAGTGCTGAAACTCTGCTGGCCCTCAATCAGGTGGATGAGCGCACGCTTGTGCGTCTCTCGGCGCTGAGCTTGCCGGAGATTGCCGAGATCAAACAGCAGGTTGCCGACATCTTCCCGGCAGGCAACCTGCCGGGCTTAGTCCTCTCCGGTCTGGCCTCACTAAAGGGCCGTCGTATCACCTCCCAACGTGCGCAGGAGGACCTCAACACGCTCTTTCAGGGTGCCAGCCTCGTGCCGCAGGCCCTCTACAGCGTGCTGATCGGCGGGCCGGCGGTGGTGCTCCATGTTTATCAGATGCTTCTCCGTCTGGTGGGTAAGAGCCTTGATGAGGCTTTCCCCGAGGGGATATGGCAGTTCTACACCCAGTTTGGCCTGCGGGAGGACAGCGCACGCTTCACGGTGGAGACTACCGCCTATTACCGCGAACGTCCACGCAACGCCTCATTGGTGGATGACATCACCGCCTGGCTGATGACCGCCATCTACACGCTGTTTGATTCGGACGGCCTCAACAGTGCCCTGTGGACCGAGTGGACTACCCTACGGTTGCTGCTAGAAACAGCGGAGCCACTGGAGCCGACCCAGAAGCGCCTGTTCTCCTCTCTGGTGCGCGGCTGGCTGGCCGTGCGCCCTTATCGTACCTCGGCGACAATGTCCTACGCCGAGGCGCGCACCGCTGCCTTTGACCAGTACATCAAATCCTTTGTGGATCAGCTCCCCGCTGATAAAGTCCAGCAGATCGCACGCAGGCTGGAGGAACTGGCCCGCGAGGAGCGCCAAGCCTATCAGCGTCAGATGAGCCTGCTGGCGCACCTCAAGCCGCACCGCTACTACGATGAGCGCATCCCCATCCCCTTGTGGCGAGCCAAGGTCGGCCTGATCTGGCGTGGGCACATCTATTTGTTTGATCTTTGCGCACAGGACGCTCAGGAGCGCCCGCTGGGCTTCACACTGGACGGCGGGACGTGGCCGCTCACCTTTGACGAGGACAGGCGCCCACTGGATGCGGAGGGGCGTCCACTTGCCCTGCGTGGCGGCTGGCTCTACCGCCCCAGCACCGGTGGCTCCGAGGAGCTGGTCGGTTACCTCGCCCCTGTTGACCCCGCCCGCATTAAGGGCAAAGTGGCCGCGCTGCTGCAAACGCAACGCTTGCCATCCGCCACTTCGGTGGACTTGCGTCTGGCAGCCATGCCGCGCAGTCAGCAGGAGCAGCTGCGCGGTCTGCTGCCATCTTCCACCCGTGCCGCACTGGATGAGCTGGCCTATGCACCCATCCTTATCAATTGGGACGAACAGGATAATAGCCTGCCTCTCGGCGAACTGCGGCGGCAGGCACGGCGCGGTGTGGGCGACCACCCCCTGACTGTCCTACGCACACCTGACAGCGTCATCTTTGACCTCTCGCCCATCTTCTTTGACAGCCCTACGGGGTTGGCGTTGGCCGAGGCGATGACCAATCAGGCCGTCAAATGGTGCCAGCAGCTGACGCTCATCGGCCCGCAGGCCGTGCCCACCCCTCCGGCGCTCAACTTGATCGGCTGCGATGCCTTTGAGGCCGCCCTGATCAGCCCTGCGCCAGCCGAACGTCCTGTTGAGGTCAATGCCGAGACCGCTATTGATGATCTGGAGCCGTTTGAGCGCACGCGCCTCTGGCTGCGCCAGCGCGGTGTGGTGCTGACCATTAACGATCTGCTGCTGTTGGCGCGCATCCGGCAAGCAGCGGATTATCGCCCCAACAAAGAGGTGGCGCGCGCTATCGCTGAGTTGCCCGAGGACTTGCGCAAGCAGGTGGTCAACTCGCTAGAGGCGACCTCAGTAGGCGTCAACCCATCCCTGCTGATCCTGATGGATGCCTCGCTCATGGCACCCCGCGAACGCACCTACCCCGCCACCTTCCGCAATCCCCTCAGCGGCCTGATTGACGCCTACAACGCTGCCTCGGCCGCACTGGACGACTACAACAAAAGTCACAAGGACGACCAATGGGCAACCTTCTCCGCTCGCCGTGATGAGCTCTTCGCCTACCTCAACGCCTTCGGTCAGGTGCTGGACGCCATCAAAGCCATTGCCATGCGCGGCGAGAGTGCCCAGACGGTCACCACACGCCTGCTGGCGCATCTGCCAGCCTCCATGCAGAGCTTGCTCATCAGCCTACCGGAGCGTGTGGAGATATTAGGGGAGGTGTTGAAGGGCGAGGAGGTATTCTCCAACATGGGACGAGCAGCGCGGGGCACCTCCGTTGCGCGCTACGAAGGCCCCCGAGATGATGGGCACAGCAAGGTGTTGGTGTGGGGCATCCTTACTGATGGAGCAGGGCGTATGCGCATTTCCCTGCGCGATTTCCGTCCCCATGTAGCGCCGCTTATTGCCGCCGGACACACGGCGCTGGCAAACGCCCTCGCGCATGATTACGTGGAAAGCTATGCTGCCACGCTCACCAGCACAGTGCAGCGCCTTGGCGAGATCGCCACAGCGGAGGACATCATGCGCTGGGAGTAGGAAGAAGGAGGTTACCGAACTTTAAGGAGGTCGCCGTTCAGGTATGGATACACAGACTGCATCATCCCAACGTTATTACTGCTCGCTGGCTTCGCAGGAGGCAGGGGAGCAACTGTTCGGCAGTGCCACCCGCACCGATATTTGGCTGGCACTGGAGTACAGCGGCGCATGGCACAGCAAGGCCTTTGAGCAGAGCGCCCTCCCCCAAGCGGTGAAGGACCACCTCTCTGCGCAGGCAGCGGCGCTTCCCAACGCACGCATTCAGCTCATCCGCCGCCAGGAGAGGGGCCCCGAGATTGCCTTTTATGTCGCTGTCTCCCGCGAGGTGGACCCCCTGCTCTACGCCTTCCGACTGCGTGCCTATGAGGACCTGCTGGCGCTGGACATCGCCGCTGTCGCCGCCGGCGATGCAGCCTACGCCTCCCACCTCAGCGCCGAAAAGTTGTATCTGGTGTGTACCCACGGTGAACGCGATGCCTGCTGCGGTCGCTTCGGTGCCGCGACCTTCGCCGCGCTGGCGCAGCTTGACACAGGCGCAGTATGGCGCACTATCCACGTGGGTGGCCATCGCTTTGCCCCCAACGTGATCGTCCTGCCGCACGGCATCTTCTACGGGCGCGTGGCAGTGGAGGACGCTCAGCGCGTGCTGGAGGATTACAGGCAGGGGCACCTCACGCTGGATCGCCTGCGCGGGCGGGCGTGCTATCCGCCGGAGGCGCAGGTGGCAGAGTACTTCCTGCGTGCTGAAACGGGCATAGATGCCCTAGAGGCTCTGCGTCTGCTGGAAGTGCAGCCCAGCGCCCCAGAGCAGTGGCTTGTCCGCTTTGAGGAACGGAGCACAGGCCGCACGCATACGTTAGAGATCGCCGCTGAAGCAGCGGAACCGTCCATCCGCAAGAGCTGCGCAGATACAGTGGCCGAGCCGATCACGCGCTACCGCCTGCTGCGCCACCTCTCATGACAAAAAGTCCCCCCGTGCGCTCCCTGCACGGAGGGGGACAATGGGATTTCACCCCTCTCACGCCCGCACTGTGAAGGCGGCGGCCTTACGCAGCAACCACCAACGGATGAAGGGGCGCAGCAACGCTACCAGATAACGCCGCGGACCCAGCGCTCGCTTGAGGTCCTCCACATAGTCCTCAAGTGTGTGCCGTTGAAACTTGAGCACGCGCTGGCTTTCGCGCGTGTCCAGCCAGTCTGTGGGATACGGCTCACTGGCGAAGAGATGCTCAGGTAGCATCCCTACGCCCACTGCCCGCAGGACGTTCTCCACCAAATCACGATGACGCACCTGACAGCGCGGCCCGCCGCCGATGAGCCATATGCGGCCCCAGATGGTCTCATCTTCCAGCCCGTTGGCGATAGCCATGGCCACATCTTGCGGATGCACAAACTCAATGCGATTGTCCAGCGGCACCTCAAACATGGCAGGGTCAAGCACCAGGCGCACCGGTAGTGCTGCCCCCAGCCGATAGATCGCCCAGATGAGGCCGGAACGCCGCACCATCTCCTCACACTCTACCTTGTGGCGGGCGTAGTGCTCAATGGGCTGCGGGGGATCATCCACTGTGCGCGGCGGGGGCTGATGTTGCGTCCTGCCGTAGATATGGAGCGAGGAAGCGAACAGCAAGCGGGGCAGTTGGGGCTGGGCTTGCATGGCCTCAATAAGGTGGCGCGTGCCACCCACATTGATCGCCCGCGCCCACTCCGGATCGTCTTCGCTGCTGACGCCTGTAGCCGAAAGGTGCGGGATCACGAAGGCCAGATGCACCACCACCTCCTGTCCCTGCACAGCGGCAGCCACATCCTGCGGACGCCGCAGGTCGCCCCACATGACTTCTGCCTTACCCCGCAGGCGCTGCGCTGCCTTCTCGTTAGCCCTCGTGTGCAGGTCAAAGCAGCGCACCTCATGCCCACGCAGGAGCAACTCCTCCAGCGTGGCTGTCCCAATGTTGCCAAAGGCACCCGTCAACAGTACTTTCATCGTTTCACTCACCTCTTGTTTAGACCTTCCAGGAGTATCTGGATGGATTGCTGGGAAACCTGCTGCCAGTCGGCACCTTGCGGATCGAGCAATCCCGCCATCAGCAGCCCCGCCCCCAGCGCCAGGATGGCCCAGGCGGCCACCTGTGGATCAACGGGGCGCAGCGACCCTTCCGCTACCCCGCTCTCTACCAGAGCGGCAAAGAAGTCACGAAAGCGGTGCAGCGGCTCCACCGTGCCCTGCCACACCTGCGCATCGCGGGCGGCTTTGCTCCAGAATTCCAGATAGATGGGCAGTTTGTCGCTCGCCGTGTGCAGGATTTCCCCCACCAGCCCTGCCATAGCGATAAGGCCCTCCGGCACGTTGGCGGCTCCGCCGCGCAGCGCCGCCATTTGGGCATCGGTTGCCCCCACCCAACGCTGCAGCAGGGCCAGAAACACCTCCTGCTTGCTGGCAAAGTGGTGATAGAAGGCTCCTTTGCTCAGCCCCGCACTGGCACAAATTTCGGCTACGCCGGTGGCATCGTAGCCATAGCGGGCAAAACACTCTTCGGCAGCGGCAAGGATGCGGGCGCGTGTTTCTTCGGCTTGTTGCTGCTTGCGGTTCATGTCTTTTCGTTACTCCGCTTACATACCGACCGGTCGGTATCTATTCTAGCATGCAAACGACGGCAACGCAAGAGGCCGCCGCGTTTCGGCATAAAAATACCCCCTCCTTTTGCCAAAAGGAGGGGGTACATCCCTGTACGATCGCTGCTTGAGGCGCAAACAGGCCCTAGCGCCGCCTGCGGCGCTCGCTGCGCACGCCAAGCTGCCGCCCCGGCAGCACCAATTCGGCCACGATCAGCAGGATCACCGCTCCCACCGTAGCATTGATGATGGCGTCAATAAATCCCACGCCTGTAAGGCCTCCGGGCAGCAAAAACTGATTCATGACGAAGCCGCCCACAAAGGCCCCTGCAATGCCCAGCAGGATGTTGATCAAGCACCCCATGCGCTCAGCACGCAGCAGCAGACTGGCCAGATACCCCGCCACCGCGCCAGTGATGATCCAGCTCATAAGGTTGAGGAAGGTGCCTAGTGTCACCTGCGTCCGCTCCTTTCCATCGCGCTGAGGCTACTTGCCCGTTGGCGGTGCAGGGGGTACGGTCGCACGCGCTATCTGATTTTGCAACAGCGTCGCTGTTATGCGCGTATTCTCTTCCACAGCAATGGCGAGAAAGACGCTCTCACCCAGCGCGAAGAGCGTCAGTGCCAGCCCGCCGCCGTAGAGGATCAAAAGCAGGCTGAGGAACACCCCATAGAAATAGAAGATGCCGCCCACTGTTCCCAAGCCGGGAGCGGGGAGATCCAACTCATTACCCAGCACATCCATCGCTGCCCCGCCAGCGATGCTGGTCAGGCAAGCCGCCAGCACAAGCAGCACCGTGACCACGCCGACAATGATGCCCAGCACCTTGTAAATAGTGCCAATGATGCGCAGCGCCCGGTAGCGCTTCTCCACCATCTCGCTCACTCCTTTCTGTGGATGATGCCCGGCCCACAGCCCGGCTCCTACTCGTTGAACATCGCCCCTACCGAAATGCCCTTGTGTGCCCGCCAGATGACCTCGCCCAGCAGGTCCGCCACCGAGAGGATGGTCATGTTGGGCAGGCGGTCCTGTGGCGCCAAGGGGATGGTGTTGGTAAAGATAAACTCACGCACCCGATTTTGCAAGCGAGCCAGACGCTCCAGTGCTGGCGGCGAGAACACGGCATGGGTGAACGCCACTGTGATCTCCAACGCCCCTTCGTGATCCAGCATCTCCACAGCACCTTCCAGCGACCCCGCCGTGTCAATCTCGTCATCCACCAGCAGCACGTTACAGCCCCGCACCGTGCCGATCAGTGAGCGGGCGGAGGTTTTCTCTCCCTCGCGTTTCTTCTCAATAAAGGCCAGCGGCAGGTTCAGATCGCGCGCCCACCAACGCCCACCTTTGGCGTAGCCCAAGTCAACCGTTGCGACAACGGTGTTATCCAGCGGCACGTTGGCCTTCACATAGTCACGCAGCAGGTAACGGGCAGTGAGCACATCGCCGGGGATGCTGAAGAAGCCCTGAATCTGCATGGCGTGCAGGTCAATGGTCATGTAGCGGTCAGCGCCGGCGATCTGGATCATATCGGCTACCAGCCGTGCCGTGATGGGCGTGCGCGGCTGGTCCTTCTTATCCGTGCGGCCATAGGCCATGTAGGGGATTACCGCCGTGATGCGCCCCGCCGAATCGCGTCGCACGGCGTCCAGCGTGATCAGCAACTCCATCAGCATATCGTTGACCGGGCGCGTAATGGACTGGATGATGTACACATCCTGCCCCCGCACACTCTCGGCAAGGCTGACAAAGGTGTTATCGTTGGGGAACTTGCGGATCTCGCGCTCGGCGAGGGGGATGGGGGCGCCGCAACGCCGCGTGAGATAAGCCGAGATTTCAGCGGCGAGGTCCGGTGTGGCTGTCCCCGCCAGAAGCTTAATGTCCCCGTAAATGCCCGGGGCGCGCATCAGGTCGCCCTCGTTGGTCGCTTTCATGGCGAAGCAGACTCCTCCTCTTGCATCAAAAGCGCAACCGCCGCGTGCGGTTCCATCTCGCGGGCAGCGACGCGTGCCACCAACGCCTCCACCTGTGCCCGCTCCACGCGCGAAAGCAGGCGGGCGGTGAGGGCATCACACAGCAGGCGGTCCAGCTCAGCCAACACGCGCAGGCGTTCGCGGCGAGCCAGCTCGCCGCTCTCGCTCAGGTAGGCGCGGTGTGCTTCCACGGCGGCCAGTAGCTCCGCAACGCCCTCACCGCTGAGCGCATTGGTCTGCACGATGGGTACCTGCCAACGCGGTGAACTGTTGCCGCTCTCCTCCTCAGGTGGCAGGGCAACGGTCATGAGGCGGCCATGATGGGAAACTCGTCGCGGGGTGCGGTTGCCCAATTCCAGCGCCGCCCGCAAGGCTCGCGCCACATTGTCCGCACGTGGGTCATCGGACTTGTTCACCACTATCACATCTGCTATTTCCAATATCCCCGCCTTGAGCGCCTGCACCTCATCCCCCAGGCCGGGTGCCTCTGTGACAATGACGGTGTGCGCATGGCGGGCGATATCCACCTCAGCCTGGCCAGCGCCGACCGTCTCAATGAGGATGACGGCAAAGCCCGCCGCGTCCAGCAAGCGGATCACGTCGGCGGTGGCACGCGCCAGCCCGCCGAGGTTGCCCCGCGAGGCCATGCTGCGGATGAACACACCGCCATCGCCCGCCAGATCGCGCATGCGGATACGGTCGCCAAGGATGGCCCCGCCGGTGAAAGGGCTGCTGGGGTCCACCGCCACGATGCCCACCGTGCGCCCCTGCGCACGCAGAGCCAGCGCCATCTGATTGACGAGCGAGGACTTGCCGGTGCCGGGGGCACCCGTCACGCCGACAAGATGGGCGCGGCCAGTGTGGGGGTAGATAGCTGCCAGCACCTCTGCCGTGTGAGGAGCAGTGGGGTCGTTCTCCACCAGCGTGATCAAGCGCGCCAGGGCGCGGCGATCGCCCGCCAGCAGGCTTTCTGCCAGAGCAAGGGGATGGTCGCTCACCGCTTGACCTGCGCCACCGCGCGGTGGATGGTCTCAACGATCTGCGAGGTAAGGGCGCCCGGGCCGAAAACAGCCGTCACGCCCAGCTCTTTGAGGCGCGGGACGTCCTCATCGGGGATGATGCCACCTACGATGACCACCACATGATCCAGACCATACTGGCGCAGCAGGTCCATCAGGCGGGGCACCAGCGCCATATGTGCTCCGGAGAGGATACTGAGGCCAATGACATCCACATCTTCCTGTAAGGCGGCCTCGGCGATCATCTCGGGAGTTTGGCGCAGGCCGGTGTAGATGACCTCCATGCCGGCGTCGCGCAGGGCGCGGGCGACCACTTTCGCGCCGCGGTCGTGGCCATCCAGGCCGGGCTTGGCAACCAACACGCGGATTTTCCGTTCGGTCATAGGGGAGGGGGCCTCCTCAATGCGGGTACGCCTATCTCTGAGGATATTATAGAACCGGCGGCGGGAGAGTGCCAAGACGCCACCTCTGTTTATTGCCATCCGCGGGGGCGGATGTTATACTGTGCGCCGTTACACAAACCAACAACAAGCGCAAGCCGTCGCAGGGGCGCTGCCCCCTCACTACGACCGAAAGTCCGCGCCGCAGGGCGCACACAGGCATCCAAAGGAGTCTCGCTCCGGTGAGTGAATGGACCTTCATCGCCATCCTTGCGCTCGTCTCGGTGGTCACGCCGCTCGCGCCCATCCTGCTGGGGCGGCTGCTTGGCCCCCACAAGCCCAATCCGGCCAAAAACAGCACCTATGAATGCGGCATAGAGACCTACGGGGATACGTGGGTGCAGTTCAAGGTGCAGTATTACATCTTTGCGCTGGTGTTCCTCGTGTTTGATATTGAGGTGGTATTCCTCTATCCTTGGGCGGTGGCCTACAACCGCCTGGGGCTGTTTGGGGCAGTGGCGGGCATCGTCTTCATCGTGACATTGGCCGAGGCGCTCATCTACGCCTGGCGCAAGGGTGCGCTGGAGTGGCTGTAACGCTATCTACCTGCCAGCTGATGACCACAAAGCCGGTTATCGGCTTTTTTGTGCGCCGCCCTGCGAGCGCGGCGGCGTAAAGGGAGTTTGCGTGCATGGCGGATGTCTTCACCACACTGTATGAATGGTTAAGGGGCTTGCTGGCCGGTTGGGGGGCCAGCCAAACCTTGATTGACGTGATAATCAGCCTGCTAGGGGCGATCGTCATCGTCACCTACTTGCTGGTGCTGGCGCTCTTCATCATCTGGGTGGAGCGCAAAGTGGTGGGGCGCATTCAAGACCGTATCGGCCCCAACCGTGTTGGCCCTTGGGGGATTTTCCAGAACATCGCCGATGTGCTGAAGCTGCTGACGAAGGAGATCATCATCCCCACTGGCGCCGACCTCATCCCCTATATGCTGGCGCCGGTGGTGGCGGTGATGAGCGTCTTCCTCATCTGGGCGGCCATCCCCTTTGCACGGACGGCGGTGGGCAGCAACGTCAATATCGGCGTGCTGTACATCGTGGCGGTGAGCTCGCTGGGCGTTATGGCAGTATTGCTGGCAGGCTGGAGCAGCAACAACAAGTACGCGCTGCTGGGCGCATTCCGCGCCGTGGCGATGCTTGTGAGCTACGAGGTGCCCGTCATCCTGACGCTGCTGATTCCCGTGCTGCTGGCGGGCAGCATGCGCGTCAACGATATTGTGGAGGCGCAATCCATTGCCTATCTCTTCATGATGCCACTGGCCGCGCTGATCTTCTACATTGGCAATCACGCCGAGGCCGCCCGCGCCCCCTTTGACCTGCTGGAGGCGGAGTCGGAAATTGTGGCAGGCTTCCAGATTGAGTACAGCGGCATGGCGTGGGCGATGTTCTATCTGGCCGAGTTCCTGCACGCTTTCACCATCTCGGCGCTGGTGGCGACGCTGTTTTTGGGCGGCTGGCGTGGCCCAGGCGCCGATCAATACCCCACGCTGGGGGTGGTGTACTTCTTCATCAAGACGTTCATCGTGTACTTCATCAACGTGTGGGCGCGGGGCACGCTGCCGCGCCTGCGCATTGACCAGATCATGAACTTCTCATGGAAGTTCCTCATCCCCCTCTCGCTGATCCTGCTGGTGGTGACGGTGGCCGCCGATAAGGTAGCCGCAGCGCTGATCCCCGGCTACGTGCTGGTGGGGTCGCTGCCGGAGATGCTGCCACGTGCCGCCGTGCTGCTCACCGTCAACGTGATCCTTGGCGTGCTGGTGGTGGCATGGATCGCCCACGAAGGGCGGCGGGAGCGCGCACGGCTCGCTGCCCACGAGATCGCCCCCATTGAGCGCCCAGCAGCAGCGCCATCAGCCAGCGGAATGGAGCAGGCGCGATGACCCTGACGCCTATGACCATCGCCTTTGCCGTGATGACCATCTTCACCCTCGGCGGAGGGTTGGGGGTGGTGGTAAGCCGCAACTTGGTGCATGCGGCGCTGTACCTGGTGCTGAGCCTGTTCGGTATAGCGGGCATGTTTATCCTGCTGGAGGCGCCTTTCCTCGCAGCGGTACAGATTCTGGTCTACGTAGGCGCCATCTCGGTGCTGATCACGATCACGATCATGGTGACGCGCCGCGTGATGGGCATCAGCGAGCGGGTCAACCGTCAGTGGCCGGTAGCGGCGCTCGCTGCCGCGTTGGTGCTGGCGACGCTGGGTTTTGTGCTGATGAGCGAGTTCGCGGGCTTGGGGCCGGTGGCCGCTGTGCCCTCCGACAGCATTGAGCAATTGGGGGCAGCCTTCGCCAGCCATCAGGGCTTTCTGCTGCCCTTTGAGGTGGCCTCAGTGCTGCTGCTGGCAGCGCTGATCGGCGCGATCGTGGTGGCGAGGGAGTAGGAGCAGCCAGCAACTGGCTCACGGCTACTTTTGGAGCGAGGTGGATGATCCCATTGCACTTTTACCTGCTGGTGGCGGCAGCGCTGTTCGCGCTCGGAGTGTACGGCGTGCTGGCGCGGCGCAATGCCGTCGCTATTCTGATGAGCATTGAGCTCATGCTCAACGCGGTGAACCTCAATCTGGTGGCCTTCTGGCGCTATCTGGCACCGCAGCAGGTCAACGGGCAGATGTTCGCCGTGTTCGTCTTCGCCGTCGCCGCAGCAGAGGCGGCGGTGGGGTTGGCGCTCATCATCTCCATCTACCGCAACCGTCAGACGGTGATTGCGGAAGACATCAACATGCTGAAGTGGTAGAGGACCGATCATGAATCTCGGAACCCTGGTGTGGCTCATCCCGCTCTTGCCGCTGGCGGCCTTTTTCATCATCCTGCTGTTCACACGCCACAGCAAGCGCTTGAGCGATCTGGTTGCCGTGGGGGCGATGCTGGGCATGTGGGCGGTGGCCATCGTTGTCTTCGTGGCGGCCATCCGCACGCCGCACCTCGGCGAGCACCCCATCCAGTCGTCCTTCCTGTGGCTGCCGCTCGGCCCCTCCGCCGAGACGGGCTTCCGCATGGGAGCGCTGGTGGACCCGTTAGGTGCATTGATGCTGTTCTTCGTGCCGCTCACAGCGACGATGATCTTCATCTACAGCACGGGCTACATGGCGAGCGGCCACTACTGGACGGAGGTGCGGCTGGCGCCCGGCCAGCAACCGCCCGAAGGAGCGGTACAGGATGAGGCAGGGCGCTGGCTGGTGCGCTTTGACGCCAGCGCATGGAAAGCGCGCTTTATGGCCTACATCTCGCTCTTTGCAGGCGGGATGTTGCTGCTGAGCATCGCTGACAACCTGCTGCTGCTCTTCATCGGTTGGGAGGTAATGGGCTTCTGCTCCTATGCGCTGATCGGCTTCTGGCACAACCGCGTCTATCCCAACCAGCCCAGGCGCATGACGCCCATGATAGCCGGCATCAAGGCCTTTATGACGACCCGCGTGGCGGACGTGCTGATGCTGCTGGGCATCGCCTGGCTGTATGCGTACACGGGCACGCTCAGCTTCCGTGAAATCCTCTACAACGAGGAGGTGCTGCACGCATTGGAGGCCGCCGCCTTCCCCAATGTGGCCGCGCTGCGCGGGTTGACGGTGGCCGGAGCGATCGGGGTGCTGCTGTTCATCGGCACGGTGGGCAAGAGCGCCCAGTTCCCCCTGCACACATGGTTGCCGGACGCCATGGAAGGCCCCACACCGGTCAGTGCCATGATCCACGCTGCGACGATGGTCTCGGCGGGCGTGTATATGATTATTCGCATGTACCCGCTGATGACGGTGGGCTACGAGGGTCATGGCTTCACCCTGCCGATGCAGGTGATGGCCTTCATCGGGGCCTTTACGGCGCTCTTTGCGGCGACCATCGCGCTGGCGCAGCGCGACATCAAGAAGGTGCTGGCCTACTCCACCATTAGCCAGCTGGGCTATATGGTGGCAGCGGTGGGCATCGGTGCCTATGTGGCCGCTGCCTTCCACCTTATGACGCACGCCATCTTCAAGGCGCTGCTCTTCCTCGGCTCCGGCTCGGTGATCCATGCGGTGGAGCACGGTGAGGAGCACGCCCATCATCACGGCCATCACTTCCCCCTTGACTTTGACGCACAGGATATGTTCAACATGGGCGGGTTGTGGCGGCGCATCCCGCTGACGGCGTGGACGTTCCTCATCGGTGGACTGGCGCTCTCCGGCTTCCCATTGGTGACGGCGGGCTTCTGGTCTAAGGATGAGATTCTGGCGGATGCCTACGCTCACGCACCGGCGGTATTCGTGACGTTGGCCATCGCCGCCTTTTTGACGGCCTTCTACACCATGCGGCAGATTGGCCTCACCTTTGCAGGCGAACCACGCACCCATGCCGCTGCCGAGGCCAGCCAGAACGACTGGCGTATGAACCTGCCGTTGGTGATCCTTGCCTTCTTCGCCGTGACGGCAGGCTATGTGGGCGTACACGAGGAGTTCCCCCTGCTGGGGCGGCTGCTGGGCGGCAACCCCTTCCACCGCTTCATCGGTGGGACACTGCTGGAGCATCCAGAGACGCTGCCGTTTGACTTCACCCCGCTCGCGGTCTCGGTGGCGGTGGCATTAGGCGGGCTGCTCATCGGCTGGCTGGTATATGTACGCAGGCCGCTGGCCGCTGGTCAGCCCGACCCATTGCGGAGCTTCCTCGGCCCCCTCTACACGCTGCTGGAGAACAAGTACTACATTGATGAGCTGTACGACTTGATCTTCGTGCGCCCAGCACAGTGGTTTGCTGAGAAGGTGGTCTATCTGTTTATCGATCGGGGCATCATTGACGGCTTCCTGCACAGCGTAGCCCGTACCATGGAGTGGATCGCCTTCCGCAACAAGGACTTTGACACCTTCATCGTCAACGGTGGAGCGGACGACCTGGCGCAGGGCATTGGCAACCTGGGCGCCGCGTTCCGCCATCTGCAATCGGGGCGGGTGCAGCAGTATCTGGCCGTTGCCGTAGCCGGTACGCTGGTGCTGGCAGGGGTGTTCGCGTGGGCGCTGTTTTTGCGCTAGGCAGGAGCCTCGTTCCCTGCCCCTCCCCCTTGATGGGGAGGTGAGTTTGAACACAGGCTTTGAGAGGGCGAACTAAGGGCAGACCTCTATGGATTTCATCAAGGAATATGCACTGACCCTGGTAACCTTCATCCCGCTGGTGGGAGCGGGGTTGGTGATGCTGTTGCCTGCGCGGGCCAAAACGCTCATCCGCTGGACGACGCTGATCATCAGCCTCATCCCGCTTGCCATCAGCGTGATGCTGTGGGTGTGGTTCCAGCAGGACCCCTGCAACGACCTTGTGGCACGGGCTTGCTTTGAGCAGAAGGTGCTGTGGTTCCCCATCCTCAATGCCAGCTATCACCTTGGCGTGGACGGCATCAGCCTGACGATGGTGTTGCTCACCGCGCTGCTGACGCCGCTGGCAGTGCTCATCTCATGGAACATTGAGGAGCGCGTGCGCCTGTACATGGCGCTCTTCCTCATGCTGGAGATGGGCATGATGGGCGTCTTCGTGGCATTGGACCTGCTGCTCTTCTTCGTCTTCTGGGAGTTCGGCCTTGTGCCGATGTACTTCCTGATCAACCTCTGGGGCAGCGGCAACCGCGAATACGCCAGCATGAAGTTCTTCCTCTACACCATGGCGGGGTCGCTGGGGCTGCTGTTGAGCATCCAGCTCATCGGGCTGACGATGGGCACGTTTGACATCCCCGCGCTGATGGTACGCTGGCCAGCCTTCGGCGGCGACACACCAAGTGGCACCCTGCTCGGCGTGGGGGTCACCCTCATCAAGAACGTGGCTTTTTGGCTGTTCACCATCGCCTTTGCCATCAAGGTACCGGTGTGGCCGTTCCACACGTGGCTGCCGGACGCCCACACCGAAGCGCCCACCGCCGGCTCCATGATTCTGGCGGGCGTGCTGCTCAAGCTAGGGGCGTATGGCTTCATCCGGCTGGTGCTGCCGCTCTTCCCGGAGCAGGCGCACGCCTTCGCACCGTTCCTCGCCGTGCTGGCCATGCTGGCGATCGTGTTGGGCGCATTTGCTTCCTTTGGGCAGACGGACTTCAAGCGGCTGGTGGCCTATAGCTCCGTCAACCACATGGGGTTTGTGGTGCTGGCGGTAGCTGCCGCCGGTTGGGTGGGCCTGGATGGCCGCTTTGACGCCGAAGGGCTGAACCGACTGAACGCCACCATCGCGCTGAACGGCGCAGTGCTGCAGATGTTCAACCATGGG
>FWWL01001070.1_pt1 | contig 68417 bp, 74 predicted proteins | sample 2228331 | NCBI WGS metagenome assembly FWWL01 (sample SAMEA103939775, study PRJEB20133) | metagenome
ATTGCCCAAATGGAGACCTTTCTTTTCAAAATAACCGCCAACCCCCCAGAAAATTGCAGTGAGAAGCGCAAACAGTTCCGGTTTCATGCTTCTTTATCCCTCAAAGGTAAAGTAGTCCTCGAAACGCACCGCCCAGCCCTCGGGATGATATTCTCCCGTAGCCACATCCTGATAATATACCCCCTCATAATCCCCACGGCGAATTGCCGCAAGTGCCTCAATTAAAGCATCAATCTCATCGGTGGTGTTGTAAAGCCCAAATGAGGCACGAATCATGCCGGGCATCTCGCGGCGGTCTCCTTTCAAGATACGTTTGCGCACCCGAGCGGCATCGGCAGGGGAAATTTCCAGCAAATGAAGCAGATAGGGATGTGCGCAAAAACAACCACTCCGGACACCAATTCCGAATTCATAGCCCAACACCGCCGCCGCCAGAAAATGAGGTACCCCTTCAATTTGGATGGGGAGCACCCCCAGCCGCTCAGCAGCCCGTTGCGGGTCACGGTCGCCAAACAGGCGTACCCAGGAAATGGCGTTCAATTTTTCCAGCGCATAGGCGGTCAATTCGGCTTCATGACGGGCAACCTCATCCATGCCCACCCGCATCAACTGATCCATCGCCGCCGCCAGCGCCACCGCCCCAATGGTATTGGGACTTCCCGCCTCATCTCTCTCAGGCGCGCCAGTCCATTCCACATCCTCTTCGGTGACGAACTCCACCTGCCCCCCACCGCGGTGATCGGGTTCGCCTTGAGAGAAAGTATCTTTGCGTCCAACGAGTGCGCCCGTGCCAAAGGGGGCATACATCTTGTGGGCAGAAAGCACCACATAATCCAGATGCGCCGGATCCTCCAGTGGGAGCATGTGGATTGCACGGTGAGGAGCCAACTGCGCCGCATCTACCATGATCTGCGCTCCTACTCGATGAGCCTTTTCGGCTAAGCGATGAATGGGGTTGAGATACCCGGTCACGTTGCTGGCGCCACTGATCGCCACCAGCGCCACGCGGGAGCCATATTGTTCAAGCAAGGCATCAAAATGGGCTTCATTCAACCGTCCATCCGGGAGCAAACCCACCCGCAGAACCTTTGCCACCCCGCGCCAGGGTAAATCGTTGGAATGGTGCTCCATCAAACTGACGATCACAGTATCCCGTTCCGGGGTAAAAGGAAAGCGTTTTGCCAGCCGATTGATCATCTCGGTGGTGTTCTTGCCAAAGATGCAGATATGTTCTTCCTCACGGGCACCCAGAAAGGTCAGCACTTTACGGCGGGCGCTTTCATAGGCATGGGTGGATAACTGGCTCTTAAATCCCGTTCCGCGATGCACGCTGCTGTAATAAGGAAGAAATCGCTGAACCGCCTCTTCAACGGCTTTCAGCGGCGGCGTTGAAGCGGCATTGTCCAGATTGATGTACACCTGCTGTTTGCCGTTGAGCAACGGCACGGGCACATCCAGACCGGAGAAGAGAGAGCGATAGTTGTGGAGAGTCATGGTGGAATCCTTTCCTTGCAAATTGGTTAAAAAGTGGTTTTCCTACTTGCATTTGTGGATAATTTTGGATATACTGTGGATACGAGTGGAAAAAAGTGGTTAATTTTGGGGATTGACGCCGGGTTTTCCGGCGTTTGGCGTATATAACAGGATTAGAACAAATGTTCCTTGGGCGATTTGAGCACAACATTGACGATAAGAGCCGCGTGATCATCCCGGCGAAATACCGGGAATTGATCAAGAGCGGCGCGTACGTCACCCAGGGGTTTGATCGCAATCTGATGGTGCTCACGACCGAGGTCTTTGATCGGGTAGTGACATACCTGAATGAACTGGGGATGACCAATCCGGATGCACGCACATTGAAACGCCTCATCTTTTCTTCAGCCTCTCCGGTGGTTTTCGATAAACTGGGGCGTTTCCTCATTCCCGCCTACTTGCGGGAATTTGCCCGGATTGAAAATCAAGTCGTTGTGGTAGGGGTGGGAGATTATTTTGAAATTTGGGCACAAGAAGAGTGGCGTAAACAAGAATCCTCACTTCAGAATGCGGAAGTCAACGAACACCGCTTCGCCGCGTTTGAAATTCACACGCGATGAGCGATGAGGTAAGTTCATGAGTGACCTTTCCTATCCTCATCGTCCTGTACTTTACCAAGAAATTATACTCGCATTACGTCCACACAGCCCCGGCAGATATGTGGATGCGACGGTTGGCGCGGGGGGTCACGCCGCTGGCATTCTGGAAACTTCCAGCCCTTTTGGTGAACTCTTGGGACTGGATCCAGATCCCCAGGCGCTGGCACTGGCAAGCCAGCGCCTCTCTATTTATGGAGAGCGGGCGCATCTGGTGCAAGCCTCGTATGTGACCCTGAAGGAGCAACTGGCAGTTTTGGGATGGGAACAGGTGGATGGCATCGTGTTTGACCTGGGAGTTTCGTCCATGCAACTGGACACACCCGAACGAGGCTTTTCCTTCAGCGCTGAAGGCAGGCTGGACATGCGTTTCGATCCCCGTCAGGAGACCACCGCTGAGGATCTGGTCAACCAGTTGCCCGAGGAAGATCTGGCGCGCATCCTGTGGGAGTACGGAGAAGAGCGCTATGCCCGTAAAATTGCCCGCGCCATCGTGCAAGCCCGCCCGCTCCACACCACCCGCGAACTGGCGGAAATTGTCAGCCGGGTAGCAGGCGGAAAACGGGAGCGCATTCACCCGGCGACGCGCACCTTCCAGGCATTGCGCATTGCTGTGAACCGTGAACTGGAAGCCATAGAAACCGCGCTCCCGCAAGCCGTGGAATGTCTGAAGGTGGGCGGACGACTGGCGGTAATTTCCTTCCACTCCCTGGAAGATCGCCTGGTCAAGCACTTTTTCCGGCGCGAAAGCCGGGATTGCCTGTGCCCGCCCGAGCAGCCGGTGTGTACCTGTGGACATAAAGCCACGTTGCGAGAGGTAACCCGTCACCCCATCGAAGCCAGTGATGAGGAAATTCGGGAAAATCCCCGTGCGCGCAGTGCCCGATTGCGCGTGGCGGAAAAAATTGCGCTGGCATGAGTATTGCAAGGAATGCCGATGAAACGCGAAAGGGAATCGGGAGGAAAACTGGGAATGGTGCAGAAAACACTGCAACAGGCATATCAGCAAGCCCCATGGCGGAAAGCCACACGAAAAGGAACGCTGTTCCTCATTCTGGCACTGCTTTCTGGGCTGGTGGTATGGATTTCCTTGACCATTTCTGTGGAATCGGCGGAAGCGGCTATTCAGATCAGTCGGTTGGAAAATGAGAAAGAAATCCTGCAATACCGAATTGCCACATTGAACACCGAAATCGCTGCGGGCTCTTCCGTGCAGGTCATGGAAGAACGGGCAAAGAAACTGGGGTATCGCCCTGCTACCCAGGACGAGATTGTCTATATGACGGTTCCTGCATACCCCGGCAGGCAAACCACACTGGCTGTGCCGCCACCGCCTTCCTATCAAGAGGAATCGATTCTCATCAAAACCAGTTACCAGCAATCCCTCTCGGATTTGCTTTTCCAGGGGATTTCTCAAATTGAGAAAATTCCAAGAGGTGCGGCGCCATGAATTCAGAAACCTCGTTCACCCGATACCACATCATTGGAGCCGTACTGACAGCAGTAGGCTTGTTTGCTTTTATCTGGATGATCCGCATCCTCTCCAACCCTCAGGCACCTGAACTGTTGCAACAGGGGGAAAATTACCGGGTTGTCGAACAGACCATTTATCCGGTTAGAGGCAACATCTACGACCGCTGGGGAAACCTGCTGGCTGGAAACGTGGAGACTTATGAAGTCGGCGCAGATTTGCGCTACGTCAAAGACCCCGAAACCATAGCCACGACTCTTGCCACCCTTTTGGGATCCAATTATGATGAGGTCCTCAAAACCCTGCGAGACAACTCCACCAATCTGGATGAAGAGACCCCCCGCTACGTTCGTCTGGAGAAATTTGTCCCGGCGGAACAAATTGCCTTACTGGAAAAAGAGAAAAAACGGCTTGAAGAAGAGAGTAAGACGCGTCGCTTACGCAAAGGCGAAATCGCTCCCACCCTCAGTGGCTTGCTTTGGAGCCGAAAGATGGCGCGGTATTACCCCGAAGGCACCATCGCCAGCAACGTCCTCGGATTTTATGCTTACATGCAGGAAGAGGATGCCAGAGGATATTACGGGTTGGAAGAGAAATACAACGACCTCTTAACAGGGACACCCATCAAGGTACGCTGGTCGCTTGACCCTTCTCTGGTTCCCGAAGTTCCCGACCTGCCCCCCGGCGCCAGCCTGATCACCACCATTGACCGCAACATTCAGCAAATGGTCGAGGAGAAACTGGACAAAGCCGTTGAAGACACCGGTTCTCTTTCCGGCACCGTCATCGTTATGGATCCCGAAAGCGGCGAAATTCTGGCGATGGCAGTGAGTCCGCGCTTCAACCCCAATGAGTACTGGGAGGTCCACAATATTTTTGGGGATAAAATGAACGTCAACCGCGCCATCGATACCGTTTATGAACCCGGTTCGACTTTCAAGCCCATCACCATGGCATCCGCAATCGATGCGGGGGTGGTGGAGCCTTCAACCCCCTTCCTTGATACGGGCGTCTATTACATCAAAGGCTACCCCATTCGTAACTGGGACCGCGGCGCATGGGGACCCCAGGATATGACCGGTTGTCTGCGCTACTCCCTGAATGTGTGCATGGCATGGATCGCCGACCAGATGGGTACCACCCGCTTTTATGATTACGTCAGCCGGTTTGGCTTTGGACATCTGACCGGCATCGACCTGGCGGGTGAAGTCACTCAGCCTTACTTCACCCCCGGCGACACCGACTGGAGCGATGTGAACCTGGGCACCAATTCCTTTGGACAGGGGATTGCCGTTACCCCCCTGCAGATGATCACCTCACTCAACGCGCTGGCAAACCACGGCAAAATTGTTGCCCCACATGTCGTCAAAGCCATCATCCAAAACAATGAGAAATACGAAATCAGCACCCAGATCATCAGCCGTCCCATCAAAGCCGAAACCGCCGATGCCGTCTCACAAATGCTGGCAGAGTCGGTAGAAAGCGAGAGTTACAAGAACGCTCAGGTACCGGGTTACCGCATTGCGGGAAAGACCGGCACCGCCGAAGTGTACGACCCGATCCACGGCGGATACAAGGATGGCGTGACCAATGCCTCCTTTGTCGGCTGGGGACCGGTAGATGACCCACGATTTATCGTGTACGTGTGGCTGGAGGAACCGCGTTCTTCTCCATGGGGATCCATGGTCGCCGCACCACTCTTCCGGGATATTGTTCAGGATTTGGTGGTGCTGATGGACCTTCCCCCGGATGAAGTCCGCTGGCAGATTGCCAATCACTAGAGAGGAGCGGAAAAGAGGTGTTGGCCCTGACGGATATTCTGGAAGCCCTGACCGGCAATCATGTGGACCTTCCCCTCGCCATCAGCGAGGCGGCGATTGATTCCCGTCAGGTGATTCCGGGCGCGCTGTTTGTGGCTCTTCCCGGAGAACGCACCGATGGACATCAATTCGTAGGAGCGGCTTTCCAGAACGGCGCCGTTCTGTCGCTGGTGGAAAAAGACCTTCCTCAGGAATTCCCCGTGCTGGACCTCAGGGCGGTTTCTTCAGACACCCCTCTTTCCTTTCCACCTTCCTGGACGCCGGGGGAACCTCTCTGCCTGCGGGTGGACAACACGCTACAGGCGCTCCAGCAAATCGCCCGGCACTGGCGAAGAAAACTGAATATCCGGGTCACAGGCATTACCGGCAGTGTGGGAAAATCCACGACGAAGGAACTGATTGCCGAAGTGCTCTCTCAACGCTACCGCACATTGAAAAATCCGGGCAACCTGAACAATGAAATCGGGCTTCCCCTTACCATATTGCGTCTGGGGAAAGGGCATGAATGCGCTGTGCTGGAGATGGGCTTTTACGTCCCGGGGGAAATTGCCCTGTTGTGCGACATCGCCCAACCACAGGTCGGCGTCATCACCAACATCGGCACCGTCCACGCCGAACGGGCAGGCTCGCAGGAAGCCATTGCCCGGGGAAAATCGGAACTGGTACAGGCTCTGCCCCCCGATGGATATGCCATCCTCAATCACGATGACCCGTGGGTGCGCTGGATGGCAGATAAAACCCGGGCAAACATTCTTTACTACGGCTTAACGCCTGAGGCGCATCTCTGGGCTGACGAGATTGAAACCATGGGGCTGGAGGGCATCCGCTTCCGCCTGCATTACCGCCGGGAATCCTTCTCGGTGCGCGTACCGCTCATCGGACACCACTCCGTGCAAACCGCCTTGCGTGCAACCGCCGTGGGCATCGTGGAAGGGCTGACCTGGGGCGAGATCATCCATGGGTTACAGCGCTCTCCAACCCAGTTGCGTCTGGTTGCTGTACGCTCTTCCAGTGGCGCTTTGATACTGGACGACACGTACAACGCCTCGCCCGAATCCACGCTGGCATCTCTGCAAATCCTGCAGGAAATGAAAGGGAGACGCATTGCCGTTCTCGGGGACATGTTGGAGTTGGGGCAATACGAACAAAGTGGTCATGAAAAGGTAGGTGTGCGCGCCGCTGAAGTCGCCGATGTATTGGTGGCTGTGGGGGAATTGAGTAAAATCATTGCGCGAGCCGCCCGGGAAGCCGGGATGAAACCGGAAAAGATTTTCTGGGTACCCGACACTTCTCAGGCAATTGAAGTGCTCAAACCCCTGCTCAAAGAAGGAGATATTGTCTTGATCAAAGGTTCGCACGGATTACGCATGGATCGCATCGTCAACGCCCTGGAGGTGATTGGATGAGTGACTCAACGCTGGCGATTGCGCTTTCCATGCTCTCTTTCATGATGACCGTCATCTGGGGAAGCCCTCTGCTGCGCATCCTCCACCACTTCCGCATTGGGAAGATCATCCGGGTAGAAGGACCTGCGCATCACATGACTAAAATGGGCACCCCCACCATGGGTGGCGTGCTGTTCATCCTGCCGATTGTGCTCCTCACCGTGCTGTTGAACGCCGCATCCCTGCTGGGATTGAATGTTTTAGGACGCTCGGTCCTTCTGCCTGTGCTGGTGCTGCTCTCGTACGGCTTGCTCGGCGCTGTGGACGACTGGGAAGGGATTCGCGGTCCCCGACGTGGGTTAGGCATGCGGGCACGCACCAAATTCCTGATGCAGGTGGTGCTGGCTTTTATCATTGCCTTTGCTTTGAAATACCTCCTGGAAGTTCCCGAACTGTACTGGCCCCCCCTCGATGAGCCCATTTCTCTGGGATGGCTGTACATTCCCATCGCCATGTTCATCATCGTCGGCACGTCTAACGCCGTCAACTTTACCGATGGGCTGGATGGGCTGGCAGGGCTGATCTCTGCCACCGCTTTTGCCGCGTATGGCGCCATTGCCCTCTTTCAGGGACAGGTGTTCCTGGCGCGTTTCTGTTTTACGGTGGTTGGGGCGCTCTTTGGTTTTCTGTGGTTCAACGTGCATCCCGCACAACTGATCATGGGCGATACCGGTTCGCTTCCTTTAGGCGCTGCCCTGGCAGTGGTTGCCCTGATGACCGGTCAGTGGCTGCTGCTCCCGCTCATTGCCGTCATCCCCGTCAGCGAAGCCGTCAGTGTCATCATCCAGACCACATATTTCAAGATGACCAAAGGGAAGCGCTTCTTCAAAATGGCGCCCATCCACCACCATTTTGAATTGTTGGGTTGGAGCGAAACACAGGTAGTCCAGCGTTTCTGGCTGGTCAACCTGTTGTTTGCCTTGCTGGGAATTGCGTTTGCACTGGTGTAAAAGACGATGAGGAACTGGAAAGATACCCGCGTACTCATTCTGGGCGCCGCCCGACAGGGGCAGGCTCTGGCGCGTTTCCTCTGTCAGAAAGGGGCAAAGGTGACCCTCAATGACCAGAACCCCGCCGAGAAACTGATCACGGCACAGGAAGCGCTGGCTGGTTACCCCATCCACTGGGTCACGGGTGGACATCCGGTCGAACTGCTGGAAAGCCATGATCTTCTCTGCCTCTCCGGCGGCGTACCCGAGACTCTGGCCATCGTCCAGGAAGCCCTGCGCCGGGGAATGCCCATCACCAATGACTCTCAGATTTTCATGGAAGATGTGCCCTGTAAAGTCATCGGCATCACCGGTTCGGCGGGGAAGACCACCACAACTACCCTGGTGGGACGCATGGCTTCGCGCGCGGTGGTGGCATCTCAAAAAGCCTGGGTCGGCGGGAACATCGGCGTTCCTCTCATCGACCGGCTGGATGAAATTCAGCCCTCCGATGTCGTCGTGCTGGAACTATCCAGTTTCCAGTTGCAGTGGATGACCCGCTCTCCACAGGTGGCGGCAGTGTTGAATATCACCCCCAATCATCTGGATCGGCACGGTACGATGGAAGCCTACATTGCCGCCAAAGCGCGCATCCTCGAATACCAGAGCGCCGCCGATATTGCCGTGCTGGGACGGGAAGACCCCGGCGCCTGGGGTTTGCGTGATATGGTGCGCGGAGAGTTGATTTCCTTCGGGCTAACCCATCCCGTTGAGGGAAAAGGCACGTTTTACGATAACGGCTGGCTGTGGTATCAGGGCGAGATGGTCGAGGAAGCCCTGTTTGAACGGGGCAAGATTGCTCTGCGCGGAACGCACAACCTGCTCAACGTTCTGGCGGCATGTGCCATCGGCATTGCGGCAGGATTTCCTCCAGAAGCCTTACTGGACGGCGTGCAGGGCTTTGGCGGCGTTCCCCACCGCCTGGAACTGGTTCGGGAATGGCGCGGCGTGCGCTGGTACAACGACTCCATCGCCACAGCGCCCGAACGCACCATCGCCGCCATCCGCTCGTTTGATGAGCCGCTGGTGCTCATGCTGGGCGGACGCGATAAGAAATTGCCCTGGGATTCACTGGCAGCCCTCATCCACGAACGAGTGGATCACGTGGTGGTGTTTGGAGAAGCCGCTGAGAAGATTGCCACTGCCATTGGGAAGGTACAGCCCGGCAGAAGACCTTACACCCTGAGCCTGTGCAGGAATGTTCAGGAAGCCGTGCAAGCCGCCGCGGCAGTTGCCGAAGAGGGAGATGTGGTGCTGTTTTCTCCCGGCGGAACCAGTTATGACGAATTTCGAGACTTTGAAGAAAGGGGCGAGCGGTTTCGCAAATGGGTACAGGAACTTTCGTAAATCAATCCCTGCAACGCTCGATGTCCAGACGGTTTCGCAGCGTTCGAACCGGCATTGACTTCGTTCTGGTCGGCGTGGTCATTGCCCTGGTACTGTTCGGTCTGCTCATGGTGTATTCTGCAGGACCTCTGTTTGCGGCATTGCTGAAACAAGATGCGGATTACTTCCTGATTCGCCAGTCCATGTGGGCGGTGCTGGGCTTTCTGGGAGCAGGGGTGTTGATGTTCATCGATTACCACTTCTACAAGCGCTTCACCCTGCTGATCATGGGCGGGACGGTAGCCTTACTGCTGGCGGTCATTGTCATCGGGGATATTACCTTTGGCGCCACCCGCTCCCTCAATGAAGGCTCAATCCGCCCATCGGAAGTCGCCAAACTGGCAACCATCCTTTACGTCGCCGTCTGGCTGAACGCCAAGAAGGAAGTACTCAACGACATCACCTTTGGGTTGCTCCCTCTGATTTTCATCCTTGGGATCGTGGGCGCATTGATCATGCTCCAGCCGGACTTCTCGGCAGCGTTCACCATCGTGATTCTGGGAGCCATCTTATTCTTCCTGGCTGGAGGAGAGTGGCGGCAAATTGCGCTGGTTGTGGTCATCACGCTGTTTTTGGGGTGGGTGATCATCAACCTTTACCCAACCGGTAAGGATCGCGTATTGGGCTTCTGGAGCGGTCTGCAGGAACCCGTCAAAGCCGATTATCAGGTACGGCGTTCGCTGGAAGCCATCATCCGCGGTGGTGTTTTTGGGGTCGGCATCGGGAACTCGGTCACCAAATTGACGGGGTTGCCCGTCGCCCACAACGACTCGATCTTTGCCGTGATTGCGGAGGAAACCGGTCTGGTAGGAGCGTTCCTGCTGATCGGCGCATATCTGGTGCTGCTCTGGCGCGGGCTGAGCATTGCCAAACATGCGCCGGATGATTTGGGACGTCTGATTGCCGGAGGCATCACCATCTGGATTGTGCTGGAAGCCATGCTGAACATCGGCGTATCGGTGAACCTGCTCCCTCAAGCGGGAAATGCCTTACCGTTTATCAGTTACGGAGGTTCCAGTCTGGTTTCCACCCTGGCAGGTGTGGGAATCCTGCTGAACATTGGTCGGTTAGGGAATCAACAGAAACAAAAGGGAGAACAAAACTTTGGTGCGGTTGTTAATCTGCGCTGGAGGGACGGGCGGCGGCGTGTATCCCGCCCTGTCCATCCTGCAAGCCCTGAAGAATGAAGCCAACCCGGTCCTGTGGGTCGGAGGGGAAGGCGGAATGGAGGCAGACCTGGTGAAAAAAGCCGGACTGCCTTATACCGCTATTCCCGCCGCAGGGATACACGGAGTGGGGTTACGCGCATTGCCGGGGAATCTGCTCCGGCTGATGCACGGGGTACAGGCTTCGCGCCGCATCCTCAAGGAATTTCAGCCGGAAGTCCTGCTGTTCACCGGCGGGTATCTGGCAGTGCCGATGGCTCTGGCAGGGCGGCACATTCCCAGCCTGCTGTATGTGCCGGATATCGAACCCGGACTGGCTTTGAAAACCCTCTCCCGCTTTGCTTCCACCATCGCCCTGACGGCAGAGGCTTCGCGAACCTTCTTCCGCCACAGCAAAGCCCGCATCGAGGTGACAGGGTACCCGGTACGCGAAGACCTTGGGAGATGGACTCGTGAGCGGGGCGCTGAACTGCTGGGATTAGATGCCAGTCAGCCCATCCTCCTGGTGACCGGTGGGAGTAAAGGTGCCCGTTCCATCAACCGCGCCATCCTGAAAGGGTTGCCGGATCTGCTGGAGAAAATGCAAATCTGTCATTTGACCGGAATGCTGGACTGGGAGGAAGTGCACTCGGCTCGAGAAAGGCTTTCTCCAGATCAACAGGCACGCTACATCGTTCTTCCTTACCTGCATGAGATGGGCGCGGCTCTGGCGTGTGCTGATCTGGTCATCTCCCGCGCCGGGGCTTCCATTTTAGGCGAGTATCCTCTGTTTGGGCTACCCGCCATCCTGGTGCCGTATCCCTATGCCTGGCGGTACCAGAAGGTCAATGCCATGTATCTGGTCGAACAGGGTGCGGCGGAGATGATCGAAAACGAGCAACTGGCAGAGCAACTGGTGCCAACCATCTTTGCGCTGATGGGGTCTCCGGAACGACGAGAAGCCATGCGCAAAGCGATGCGAGCGCTTCATCGCCCGGATGCCGCACAACGCATCGCAGAACTGGTGCGGGCACTGGCGCAAACCGAGCACGGAGGCAATTCATGGTCAGTCTGAATGCCCTCTTCTGGCTTTTTGTGATCCTGTTTGCCATCATCGGCGCAATGCGCGGATGGGCAAAAGAATTGCTGGTCACTTTCAGCGCCATTCTGGCATTCTTTATCGTCACCGTGCTGGAAACCTACGTGCCTTTTGTCAAAGACACGCTCAAGAATAATCCCGATACCCTGTTCTGGTTAAGGATTACCGTGTTGACTCTGGCTGTGTTCTTTGGATACCAGTCGCCCAACATTCAAAAGTTTGCCGCCGGCGGACGCTTTGCCCGTGAAAAACTGCAGGATTACCTGCTGGGTTTCCTGTTAGGGGCAATCAACGCCTATTTGTTCGTGGGAACCATCTGGTGGTACCTGCATCAGGCAAATTATCCGGGAGAGTTTATTGTTCCCCCCGATTCCAATACTCCGCTGGGAGCGGCGGCAATCGATTTACTGGAACAAATGCCCCCCGAGTGGCTGAAACCACCCGGTTTGTTCTTTGCCGTAGCGCTAGCATTTGCCTTTGTCTTGATTGTGTTCTTGTAAAGGATGAGTTTGATGGAGCGTATTCATCTCATTGGCATCGGAGGAAGCGGATTATCCGCCATTGCCCGTCTGCTGGCAGAACAGGGCGTATCGGTTAGCGGCTCTGACCGCGCCGAGTCCCCCTTCACCAGCGAACTGCGGGCGATGGGCATCCCTGTGTTCATCGGGCATGCCGCTGAAAACATCTCCGGCGCCACTCTGGTGGTGCGCTCTTCTGCCGTTCCGGATGACAACCCGGAAGTGGTAGCGGCAATTCAGGCAGGGATCCCCGTACTCAAACGGGCGGAATTTCTGGGAAAGTGGCTGAAGCCGTATCAGGTCATTGCCGTAGCAGGCACACACGGCAAAACCACGACCACCGCGATGATCGCCTGGATGCTTTCCAGCCTGGCACAGCGACCCTCTTATATCATCGGCGGGGTTGCCCGGGATTTGCACGCCAACGCTCATGCCGGGAAAGGCTCACTGTTCGTCATCGAAGCCGATGAGTACGACCGCATGTTCCTGGGGTTGCACCCGCAGATTGCCGTGATTACCTACCTCGAACACGATCATCCGGATTGCTTCCCAACAATGGCGGATTACACCCGGGCATTTCAGGATTTCATCCAGCAAATTCAACCCGGCGGGGCGCTTCTGTTGAACGGCGACCATCCTCTCACCAGAGAACTGGGGCGCTCCGCCCCAAAGGGTGTTCGCGTCCTGACCTATGGAGAAGGCGCGGAAAATACCTATTTCCTGAAACACCCATCGGTCAATTCCTGGGGCGGATTCAGCGCCGACATCTGGAAGCAAATGCCCGATGGAGAAAACCGCCGCATGCTTCATCTGGACCTTCAGGTGCCGGGAAAGCATAACCTGCTGAATGCTCTGGCGGCGCTTGCGGTTGCCGATCAACTGGACCTGATGCTCGGTCCGGCTGCCCAAGCCCTGCACCTGTTCCACGGGACAGGAAGACGTTTTGAGGTGCGTGGGGAAGCAAACGGGGTAACACTGATTGACGACTATGCGCACCACCCAACCGAGATCCGCACCACGCTGGCGGCGGCGCGCGCCAGATACCCTGAACGGCGCATTTGGGCAGTGTGGCAACCTCACACCTACTCCCGCACCCAGGCGCTGATGGATGAATTTTGTAAGGCATTCGACGATGCCGATGCGGTTCTGGTGCTGGAAATTTACGCCGCAAGAGAAAAGAACCCCGGTTTTTCCGCCCGCGAGGTGGCTCAGCGGATGAAACACCCGGAGGCAGTGTTTCAACCCACGCTGGAGGCGGCGCGGAATTACTTAGTCGATCATGTTCAACCCGGCGATGTGGTGCTGGTGCTCTCCGCGGGAGACGCCGATGCGCTGACCGCCGAACTGCTCGATGTTTTAAGCCAAGGGAGGAAAGGATGAATCCGAAAGACAACCTGAAACGTGTGTACGCCATGGAACTGCAATCACTGCCTGTGCAACTGGTGCCGCCCGACCCCATCGGTATGGAACCGCCGCGACGGAGCAAGAAAGCCCTCAACGAAGACCCTCACCCCCCTGCTCCGGAGAACGACCCCAAAGTGGTCAACCGCTTGATTGACCGCATTAAGAGGATTTAAGTGTCATGAAATCTGCTCTGCCCATGGACCGTTTGAGAGAAGCCTTTGGCGAAGCCCTGCAGGAAAACGTCCCGCTGGCAGCATACACCACCGCGCGCGTGGGCGGACCAGCCGATGCCTTCCTGCCGGTGCACGACCTGGGACAACTCGAACGGGCTGTGCGCATCCTTTGGGACCTGCAGGTGCCCTATCTCATCCTGGGGAGTGGATCCAACCTGCTGGTCAGCGATGCAGGATACCGTGGAGTGGTCATCTTCAACCGCGCCCGCAACGTCAAAATTGATGTCCACCACACCCCTCCATCCGTGTGGGCAGAATCGGGCGCGAACCTCTCGCACGTGGCACGGCAAACCGCTCTGCGGGGACTGAGCGGGCTGGAATGGGCGGCAACGGTTCCCGGAACGGTGGGCGGGGCAGTATATGGCAACGCAGGCGCTTTTGGTGGGGATATGGCGGGAAATCTGGCGCTGGCAGAAATCTTGCACCCTGAATTCGGTAGGGTAGAATGGAGCGCCGCACAAATGGAGTACGGGTATCGAACCAGCATCCTCAAACGCCAGAAAAGCAAAGCGGTCATCCTGGCAGCGCGGATGAACCTGGCTCAAAGTACGGTGGAAGAAGTGCAGGCGCGCATCGAGACCTTCAGCGCGAAACGGCGTGCCACCCAACCGCCCGGCGCTACCATGGGGAGCATGTTCAAAAACCCTCCCGGCGATTATGCCGGACGGCTCATTGAAGCGGCTGGTTTGAAGGGCAAGCGCATTGGCAATGCAGAAATCAGCCCCATTCACGCCAACTTCTTTGTCAACCTTGGAGGAGCGTCTGCGGCAGATATCCTGCAACTGATTCAACTGGCTCAGAAAACCGTTCTGGATCGATTTGGGGTGGCGCTGGAACTGGAAATCGAGTGCATTGGCGAGTGGGAGAATTTCTAGAGAGGAGTCATACACAACAACATGGAGCGTAAGTTGCGCGTGGGTGTCATTTTTGGGGGCAGATCAGGAGAACATGAGGTCTCGCTGATGTCATCACGTTCTGTCTTAAACGTGCTGAACCCCGAAAAATACGAGGTCACCCAAATCGGGATAACGTTAGAGGGAGTCTGGGTAACCGGTGATTATGTTTGGGAAGCCCTCCACAGCGGGCAGGTGAAAAACCTGACCCCTGCCGTCCTGCTCCCCTATCCCGGAGAGACCGTCCTCTATGCCCTGCGCAACGGAGCGCTGGAACCCCTCACCACGCTGGATGTGATTTTCCCCGTCCTGCACGGCACCTTTGGTGAAGACGGCACCCTGCAGGGATTGCTGGAAATGGCAGACTGCGCCTACGTCGGCGCAGGTGTACTCGGGTCGGCAGTGGGAATGGATAAAGGGCTGTTCAAAGATGTCATGCGCGCCCACGGCTTGCCGGTGGTCGACTCCGTGCTGGTAACCCGCAAAGACCTCGAACAACGCCTGTCAGAGGTCATTGCTCAGGTGGAAGAACTGGGGGCTTATCCCTTCTTCACCAAACCCGCCAATCTGGGTTCATCGGTGGGCATCACCAAATGCCATTCGCGCTCAGAACTGTACGAAGGGTTGCTGGAAGCGGCACGCTACGACCGCCGCATCCTCATTGAAAAAGGTGTGCCGGATGCCCGCGAGATCGAGGTAAGCGTCCTGGGAAACGACAATCCCATTGCTTCCGTTCCGGGTGAAATCGTTCCGGGAGATGAATTCTACAGTTACGAAGCCAAATACCTGATGGAAACCTCCAAACTGCTCATCCCCGCGCCGTTAAGCGAAAGCATGACGGAGACCATTCGTCAACTGGCAGTTCGGGCTTACCGCGCCATTGACTGCGCCGGGATGGCACGAGTCGATTTTCTTGTGAACCGAAACACCGGAGAATGCTTCATCAACGAGATCAACACCATTCCGGGCTTCACCGCCATCAGCATGTACCCAAAACTGTGGGAAGCCAGCGGAATTCCTTACTCAGAATTAATTGACCGGCTGATCGAACTGGCGCTGGAACGCAAAGCCGAGCGAGATCGCACACAACGCCATTACCGGAGGGGAGAATGAACCAGTCCAGATCGCCTAACCGTTCCCGCATTGAGGAAGTGCGCCAGCGGAGAGCCCAACGTACCGCCCAGCGCACCGAGACCGCATCCCGTCGGGCAACCACAGCCACCCCGGCGCGCCCGGTGATCATCCGAAATGCGACTTTCGGAACTCCCATTCATCGGCAGGTGGCAACCCACCGCCCGCGGCGCACCTACTACGTTGCAACGGGAATGCCCGGAGTGGAGATGCGCCTGCCCTCCATTCCGGTGGTGCGTCCCGGATGGCGCGCCCTTTCGGCAATGCTGGTGCTGGCAGCCCTGATTGGCATCTTCAGCCTGTGGGCTTCCCCCTTCTTCCAGGTGGATACCGTCGCATTCGAGGGCATGGAGCGGTTAACCCTTGGCGACCTTGAGCCCGTGGTCAACCTGCACAACCTCGCCATCGTGGAAGTGGACGCCACGGCTGTGAAAGAAGAACTGCTGCGATTCTTCCCGGATCTGGAAAATGTTCAGGTACAGGTTGGACTGCCGAACACCGTAAAGATCGTGGTAAAAGAACGCCGTCCCGTCCTGGCATGGCAGAAAGAAGATCAGGTGGTATGGATTGATGCAAAGGGCTTCATCTTCCCGGCGCGGGGGAGCGTGGAAGGACTTCTAACCGTATTCTCCAACGACAAACCGCCCGTCGCACCACTTCCAGCAGAGGCTCAGCCAGAGGAAGCGACTGAGGAAGCAACAGGGGAATCGACTGAAAAAGCATCTGTAGGCAATGGAAAGCCTGCCCTGAAAACCACCCCGGAACAAATCGACCCTCAGGTTCTCCAGACCATTCAGAAACTGGCAACGATGCTACCTGAAAACTCGGTGATTGCCTACGATGAACAGAATGGGATCGGCTGGAAAGCCCCCGATGGATTACAGATTTACATCGGGAAAGATTTGAGCAATTTTGAACTGAAATATGCCATGGCAGAGCAAATCACCCAGCAGTTATACGAGAAAGGGATTTATCCGGCTCTGCTGAATGTGGCTGATCCAAACGCACCTTTCTACCGCATGGAGCAATGAAATGGCGGATGAACCGATAGTCGTGGGAATTGATATTGGGACAACGAAAGTCTGTACTCTGGTTGCCCGCGTAGAGGGTGGAAACAGTTTGCGAATTCTGGGCGTAGGCATCGAGCCTTCTCAGGGGATTCGCAAAGGCACCATCGTAGATCTGCAAGCCGCTTCGCAGGCAATCGCACGTTCCATTGAGAAAGCCGAACGAACCTCGGGTATGGAGATCACCTCTGCGCTGGTCAGTCTGGCAGGATCTCATGTATCCTCCGTCAACAGCCGCGGCGTGGTCGGGATTGCCGGACGGGTGATTGATCAGGATGATGTCTTCCGGGCGCTGGATGCGGCGCAGGCAGTCGCCATACCGCACAACCGCGAGATCATTCACGTCATCCAGCGCGGTTTTGTGGTGGATGGGCAGGACGGCATCCGCATGCCGGTTGGAATGCACGGTTACCGGCTGGAAGTAGAAGCCCACATCATCACGGCTGCAGCGTCAACCGTAGAAAACCTGCGTCAGTGTGTGCAGGCTTCGGGCGTAGAGGTGGTACAGTTCGTCTTAAACCCGCTGGCTTCGGCAGAGGTGGTGCTCTCGGATACCGAACGCCAGATGGGAGTGGTGGTTTGCGATATTGGCGGTGGAACCACCGACATGGCAATCTACATCGATGGGGATATCTGGCACACCATGGTATTGGGGATTGGTGGAAATCACATCACATCCGATATTGCCCACGGTTTGCGCCTGCCGCTTTCACAAGCCGAAGAGATCAAGAAACTGTACGGACATGCCGTGCAGAGCGAAATTCCCGAAAATGAAACCTTCTCGACCCGCATTTTCGGCGAAGATCGTCCGGTGGAGATCAGCCGACGTGACCTGGCAATGATCATCGAAGCCCGCGTGGAAGAAATTTTTGACCTGATCTTGCAAGAGATCAAACGCTCCGGGTATGACGGGCTTTTACCCGCCGGAGTGGTTTTGACTGGCGGAAGCAGTCTTTTGCCCGGCATTCGCACCCTGGCAAGCCAGGTGATGGGATTACCCGTGCGAATCGCCAAACCCGAAAATCTGCTGGGGTTGACCGATCAACTCAATTCCCCCGCATACTCCACCAGTGTGGGACTGCTCAACTGGGCAATGATGATGAGCGAAACCCCAGCGGCAAGCGGGAAACGCTCCCGAAAGAAAGGAGGATCATCCGAATTTGGAGACTGGCTTAAATCCTTCCTCAGACGTTTGTTACCATAGCAGATTACCCCATTGGGGGATCGAGAAACTTATCAAGATTCAAGTCCAATAACGAGGAGGCACACGATGGACATGAACCAACCTTTGTCTGAGTCCTTTGCCCGCATCAAAGTGGTGGGCGTCGGTGGCGGCGGATGCAATGCCGTCAACCGCATGATCGAAGAAGGCTTGCAGGGTATCGAATTCGTCGCCGTCAACACGGACGGTCAGGCGCTGATGCTCTCCAAAGCCGACATCCGCATCCGCATTGGCGACAAGGTCACCCGCGGACTGGGCGCAGGCGGCAACCCGGAGATGGGACGCAAAGCCGCTGAAGAATCTGCTGAGGAACTGTACTCCGCATTGAAAGGCGCGGATATGGTCTTCGTCACGGCGGGCATGGGCGGCGGCACCGGCACGGGAGCAGCCCCCATCATTGCGCAAATTGCCAAAGAAGTGGGCGCCCTGACGATTGGCGTCGTCACCCGCCCCTTCACGTTTGAAGGAGCGCGGCGCGCCAAATCTGCCGAAGAGGGCATTGGCAACCTCAAAGAACACGCCGACACCCTGATCGTCATCCCCAACGACCGCCTGCTCCAGATGGTGGACAAACGCGCCAGCCTGCAGGATGCCTTCCGCCTCGCCGATGATGTTCTGCGGCAGGGCATTCAGGGCATTTCCGAATTGATCACCGTGCCCGGTTTGATCAACCTCGACTTTGCCGACGTGCGCGCCATCATGTCCGAGGGTGGCGCTGCATTGATGGCAGTCGGTCACGCCAGCGGCGAAGACCGCGCCCGCATCGCGGCGGAGATGGCAATCTCCAGCCAGTTGCTCGACATTACCATCGATGGCGCTCGCGGCATCCTCTTCAATGTGACCGGTGGTCCAGACCTGACCCTGTTCGAGGTCAATCAGGCGGCGGCTATCATCAAAGAAACCGCTCATCCGGATGTCAACCTCATCTTTGGTGCTGTGATTGATCCCAAGATTGGCGATGAAATCCGCATTACGGTCATCGCCACGGGTTTTGATCGCAGCGGGGTTCGCCCGGCGGCAGAACGACCGATGCGGGTGGAAAACAGCCAGGCGCCGCGTCCCCGCCCTGCCAGCACTCCGGCGCCAGCGCCAACCACACCTGAAAGACCAACCGCAACGCAAACGCCTGCACCTTCAGAACATGATTTCAGCCGAGTTGTCAACACCGACGATTTTGACATCCCGGCGTTCTTGAGAAACCGCAAGCGGTAATCCTTTCCTGTTCTCAGGCAAAGGATTAAGCACAGGTTGGTCTTGATCCACCACATCTTCCTCGCGAGTGTGGTCGGGAAGAATGGGCATTGTGCCGTGCCCACTTTTCCCATTTAACGGCGTGTCGGTTATTCCAAATCACAGGGGCTGTCTGCTTTGGAAAGCCAGACAGCCCTCTAATTTTTTAAGAAATCACCTTACGATCCATTGAAAAGGTTTTCAAAGCGCCTGTATTTCTTAAGGTTTCGTTAACAATCCTTGTGAAGTATTTCCCATGAATTCGCTCCCCTACATCTGGGTGAAAAGGGTGTTTCTGCATCTCTTTCCCACACATGTCTTTTATCCATCTCTCGAAATCGGTTTTGAAATCGGTTTGCATCCGGTAAATTGCAAAAACATTCCATTTTTTTCTAGGAAGTAATTTTAAGACTGGAACACTTGTACCAGAAAATTGCTCATGCTACAATCTACATGCCCGTATATACAGGGATCTATTTTTCTAAACTCCCATATATGGCGATGCGCAATTGATTCAAGGAGGGAGGGTAGCACTTATGCGATGTCCATACTGCCAGAATGAAGATACCAAGGTTCTGGACACCACGCACGACAATCGAGGGATTGTCCGGCGAAGACGGGAATGTCTGGGTTGTCATCAACGCTTCACGACCCTGGAAAGACCCTTGCTGGCAACGCCTTTGATCATCAAAAAAGACGGCACCCGTGAAGAATTTGACCGCGAGAAACTTCTGCGCGGCATCCGCATTGCCTGTGCCAAGCGTCCTGTTCCGGCTTCGGCAATTGAGCGCCTGGTAGGCGAGATTGAAACTGCCCTGCAGCGGATGGGCAAAGCCGAAGTCAATTCCAGAGTTATCGGTGATATGGTCATCGAAGGTCTGCGTGGATTGGACCACATCGCCTACATTCGCTATGCCATCGTGTATCTTCAATTGGGCGATTTACATGCCATTCGCAACGAAATTGACCGTTTATTGAATGAGGAGAGTACCAATGTCTAACCCCAGTAGTTCCCCCCAAACCCGCTCGGGATTGCTCCCAATCCCGCCATTACCGGAAGACCTGCCAGGGATCGACCTGACAGAAAACGCCCGACAGGTGTTAATTCGTCGCTATGTCCGTCGCAACGACGACGGCTCCCCCGCCGAAAGCGTGGATGAAATGTTCTGGCGGGTGGCGTACAACGTTGCCAAAGTGGAAGTCGCCTTTGGCAACCCCGATGTCATGACACGCGCCCGGGAATTCTATTTGCTTTTAACCACTAAAAAATTCTTCCCCAACTCCCCGACCTTCACCGGCGCCGGCACTCCCCTCGGACAGTTAGCCGCCTGCTTTGTCCTGCCTATTGTGGATGACATGGGACGCGATTCTATGGGTATCTTCCAGACTCTCCGGGACGCAGCCCTCATTCAGCAAACCGGCGGCGGGAATGGTTTCTCGTTTTCGCGCCTTCGCCCTAAAGGCACCGTGGTGAAGTCATCTTCTGGACAGGCAACCGGTCCGGTGGGGTTCCTGCGCGTGTACGATCACGCCTTTGGTGAGATTGCCCAGGGCGGCACCCGCCGCGGCGCCAACATGGGGGTTTTACGGGTAGATCATCCGGACATTGAAGAGTTCATCACCTGTAAAACCGATGAAAATGCCATCACCAATTTCAACATCTCGGTTGGGATCACCGACGCCTTCATGCGCGCGGTAAAAGAAGATGCCGAATGGGAACTGCGTTTCCCCGACGTCACCGATCCACGCTACCGCACCTTCCGGGGGACGCTGGAACAGGCGGAAAAAGAAGGCATCCCCATCCGCACCTACCGCAAAGTCCGTGCCCGCGATTTGTTCCAGAAGATCGTCAAACAAGCCCATCATAACGGGGAGCCGGGAGTGCTCTTCCTGGATACCGCCAATCGCTCCAATCCCGTACCTCACCTCTACCAACTGGAAGCCACCAATCCCTGCGGCGAACAATATCTGGGTCCATACGAGAATTGTTGTCTGGGTTCGGTCAATCTGGCGCAACATCTGGGTCCCAACGGGAGCGTGGACTGGGAAGGACTGCGTCAGAGTGTGGTGCTTTCCACCATCTTCCTGGATGATGTGGTGGAAGCCAACGCTTATGTGCCGGCAGTACCGCAACTCCGTGAAGCCGCCATGCGCGCCCGTCGGATTGGGCTGGGCATCATGGGGTTAGCCGATTTAATGTATCACTGCGGCATTCGCTATGGTTCACCCGAAGGGCAGGAATTTGCCGCTCAGGTGATGGAATTCATCCGCTACCATGCCATGCAGACCTCCATCGAACTGGCGCAACAGCGCGGAGCATTCCCGGCGATCCACGGCAGCATCTACGATCCGGAAAATCTAAAGTGGACACCCCCTCAATCCATCGTGCCGTACACCCACGATTATGGACGCCCGCCTCTCGACTGGAACGCCATCACTGAAGGCATTCGCAAATACGGCATCCGCAACGCCGCGCAGACCACCATCGCCCCAACCGGAACCATTGCCACAGTGGCTGGGTGCGAAGGCTATGGGTGCGAACCGGTGTTTGCTCTGGCATACATTCGCCACGTGAACGACAACGGTAAAGACCTGCAATTGATTTATGCCTCGCCTGCCTTTGAAAAAGCCATTGCCAGGGCTGGCATCGAAGCCGAAAAACGTCAGGAAATTCTGGAGCAAATCATGCGCGAAGGCACGTGCCAGCACATCGCCGATTTGCCCGAGTCCATCCGCAACGTGTTTGTCGTTTCGGCGGATATCACCGCTGAGGAACATGTCCGCATGCAGGCAGCCCTGCAAGCCTTTGTGGATAACTCCCTGAGCAAGACCATTAACTTCCCCGAAGGCGCTACCGAAGAAGATGTGGCAACGGCATACATGCTGGCATGGGAACTGGGATGTAAAGGCATTACGGTTTACGTCACCGGATCTCGCGAGAAGGTGGTGCTGGAAACGCTGAAGACCGTTGAAAAGAAACAGGGGACTGCCGAAACCAGAGAAGAAGCGGAGAAGACCCCCGAACCTCAACCGGCAATGCTGTGGCAGGAAACCAAAAAGCCACGTCCGCAGATCCTGCCGGGATATACCCTGAACATTGACACCCCGCTGGGCAAGACCTTCGTGACCATCAACGAGAACGGCGGTGGACAACCCTTCGAGGTCTTCCTCAACTCTGCCAAAGCCGGGTCAGACACGGCGGCTGTGTCCGAAGCCATTGGCAGGCTGATCAGTTACATCCTGCGCATGGCGTCCCCCATTCCCCCCATTGACCGCTTGCGTGAGGTCATTCACCAGTTGAGTGGAATTGGCGGCGGACGTTCGCTGGGGTTTGGTCCCAATCGGGTGCGCTCTCTGCCCGATGGCATTGCGCAGGCACTGGAACGCTATTATGACATGTGGCAGGAGCGCCATGCCTCTCCATCCCGACGGGAAGAGATCCCGCAAAACGGCAATGGGACACATCTGGAAAACACGGCGGGCAATCCCCTGCCCCTGTTCAAAATTGGCGATTTATGCCCGGAGTGCGGGCAGGCAAGCGTTGTCAACGAAGAGGGATGCCGGAAGTGCTATTCCTGTGGATACAGCGAGTGTTGATTGGATGTACAATCAGGTGGAGGAAACTCCACCTGATTGATTTTAAGGGGCAGACATGAAAGATCGAACCATTTTGTGGATTTTATTGGGCTTTCTGGTGGTGTTGTTTATTTTCTTCCTGATGCTGGCAACCCCCATTCTTCCGGAAAACACGCGCCAAAGCCTGTTGACTTCGTTTCAGGATCTCCAGCAACGCATCACTGAATCCATCAGCCTGATGGGAGAAACCATTGCAGATGGTGTCGCACGGTTTGGACAGGCGGTGCTGGCAATTACCGAAGCGGCTTTAAATTCCATTCAGTTCAAAGGCGACCCCATACCATAAATCCATTTTCCGAAAACGCTTTCATTTCTCGAAAAGTCCTGTATAATAAAGCCATTCCCGTTATCGGTAACATCATTTTTAATTCAAATTTTTCCCCTATTTATCCTACTCTGCTTTCAAGGAGTGAAACATGGCTAGCAAAGTATTTTGGGGTTCACCCCGCCAGGCAAAACTGGAAGCCCGTGAAACGTTACCGGCAAAACTGGACCTGATTATTGACGAACTGCACCTGCGAGATCGGGTCAAAAAAGAGTTGGTGGTCATCAAAATGCACACCGGAAACAATATCGGGTATTCCACCGTTCATCCGGTCTTTATTCGCAAAGTGGTTCAAGCCGTGAAAGATGGCGGCGGTGAACCGATTGTTGCCGATGTAGAATGGGATGTACACGCCTCTCACAGCCGGGGCTACACCTCGGAAACGCTGGGATGCCCGATTTACCCCGTATCCGGACCGGCGGATAAATACTACTACGTCCACCGCCGACCCTACAAGAGCATTGAAGAATGGCGGCTGGGCGGATTGATTCAAGATGCCACCTTCCTCATCAATTTTGCGCACGCCAAAGGGCATCCCTCCTGCGGATACGGTGGCGCATTCAAGAATCTGGCACTGGGGTGCATGTCTGGCAAAACGCGTTCTGCCATGCACGACGTGATGCACTACGATCAGTACTGGTTCCCCGAAGCCTGTCCCGACGAAGCCACGCGCAAAGCCATCATTGAATCCTGCCCGTTTGGCGCTATCGTGCAGGACCGCGACAATCCGGAGGGACTGCACCTGCACTTTGAGGGTTGCAATCAGTGCGGACGTTGTTTGAAAGTTGCCCCTCCCGGCAGTTTGAAGATCGATCCGGTCAACTTCCACAGTTTCCAGGAAGCCTGCGCCATCAGCACCAGCATTACCCTCTCAACCTTCGAACCCGGTAAAGTGGTAAACTTCGTCCTCGCCACCCACATGACGCCGGTATGCGACTGCTTCGGCTTTACCAGCATGCCCATTCTGCCAGACGCAGGCATCTTTGGTTCGGATGATATCGTCGCCATTGATCAGGCAGTGCTGGATATGACCGCCAAGACCCCCCTCATTGAAGAAAACGTGCCCACCTCCATGGAAGTGCATACCCGTGAGGGGCATCCTCTGCGCTGGCTCCACGGTCCCCACAAAGACCCCTACAAAGTGGTGGAATACGGCGAAAAACTGGGATTGGGTTCGCGTGAATATGAATTAATCGATGTACTGCCGGTTCAACAGTTCCAGCGCACTGCGGTCACCTACATTCCGGCAAAGTAAACTCCTGCCATTTCATCCTCAAAAAAAAAAAACATCCCCCTGCAAAACTCAAGCAGGGGGATGTGTTTGTGTACTGTGGATTCTATGGAGCAATGGCAAAAGTGAAGCGATACCCGTTGTCGCTTTTCTCGACTTTGGAAGAAGCGCCGATCACTTCAAACCAGCTCTGCCCCGGCTTAAAGGGGAAAGGATTGCCCTGCTCATCCAGCAAAGTCAAAGGGGCATCCTGTTTGGGGCGGCTCCACTGGGCTTTGTAGATTTTTCCGTCTCTGGCAACATACGCCGCACCCGTACCACCGGAATAAATCTGCCCATCACAACCCCGGTAGGAACCGGCTGAAGCGTCCATCTTCATATCCAGAACTTCAATTTCAGCCGACTTGAAGAAATATTCATGGGGCACACACAGGGTAACCACGGTATCGGCGGCAACAGGCTGGTTGGTCAATGCGTCGGTCAATTGGACATACTGGGGGTCATTCCGATTAATATCGTCTTTGGCATCTACAAAACGCAGGTATCGCCCGGTAGCGGGATCGTAATCCCAACGGTTGTAGATGGCGCCAGAATAGCGCACATAAACCTGTTCACCCACCTCGCCACCGGCAGGGGCTTGCAGATTGAAGTACATCCCATCCAGAGGCTGACGGGAGTTATCCACATTGCGGGACTTCAGGTAAGCCCCCAATTCACGGGTATTTGCCATCAAGAAATTGCGTCCCTGCGGCTCAAAGCGGCACAATGCCGGACAGGATTGAGGATTTTCCAGCACCATGCGGGAAGCAAAATCCGAGTTGGCAAAGCGGTTGAAAACCGCTGAGTAGGCACTTCCAAAAATGAACACTGCCCGGTACATCTGAACCACATGGACATCAAAAAAGCGTCCTGAGCGAATCGGACCCACCTTGTCAGCATCCTGCCCGTAGAACACTGCCGCAAAGCGAGTGGTGCCCTGTTCGGTATAGTACTCGAACACCAGATCTGCAAGGCTCAACCCGTATTGCGGGCGGTGCTCACGGGGTAAATTTTCCACTTTAATCACGATTGGACGCCGGTTTAACAGGTTCGGATCTGCCACACGCAACCCGGTTAACGGGTTGACGTCAGCGGGAAAGCCGCCTGGACCATATCCCTCAGGCGGGTAATTGGGAATCGAAGTTGCGGTGGCAACGGGTTCGGGGGTACTGCTGGGAGCAAGCGTGGCGGTAGGTGGGAGTGGAGAGGGGGTAAAGGTTGCCGCCGGTTCCCGCGTGGCTGTGAAAGAGACCGCTGCCGGTGTCGTTTGAGCACAGGCAGTTAAGAACGCCAAAGCAATCCCTAACAAGACAAAGCGCTGAAGTTTCTTCTTCCAATCCATAGGAAAACCTCAAAGATAAACTGGGCTTTATCATACCCCTTAAACGGAAAACCCGCCAATAAAGATCCTTGCTGGATAAGAAAGAGCCTCTGATATAATCCATTCCATGCCGTTCTCCCTGCGCTGGAAAATTGCGCTGATTATCGCCACCGCCGCCCTCTTATTGACCTGGCTGGTTAAGACACCGCCCGGACTGCTGGGAAAGATGGATGCCATTGGCTACGCGGTATGCCACCGCGCACCGGCTCGTTCCTTCTGGCTGGACGACCGTCCTACCCCAGTCTGCGCGCGCTGTTCCGGGACTTTTCTCGGAAGTGGTTTGAGCCTCATGTTTGTCCTGCTCAGGGGGAGACGCGCGCTCTTCCCTCCCCGCTGGATGATGATCCTGTTTGCTCTGTTTGGGTTGTTCTTCATCGTGGACGGCGCTAATTCCTTTTTCAGCGCTCTGCCTGTTCTGCCCACCCTCTACCCACCCAACAACCTGCTGCGCCTGTTCACTGGTACCTTTCTGGGGCTGGGAATCGGGAGTGTGCTGGCGCCGGTATTCCATCAAACGGTGTGGAAGGAGAGTCTATCCCAACCCGCACTGGCTGACGCCCGCGAGTGGGCAGTACTGGTAGGACTGGCGCTCCTCATCGATCTATCCATCATCAGCGAAATTCCCCTGTTGCTATACCCACTGGCGGTGTTGAGCGGTCTGAGCGTGGTGGGTTTGCTCAGTGTGGCATATACTTTATTGTGGATCTTGCTGTCACAAAGTGAAAACCGCTTCAGCCAGTGGAAAGAACTGTGGGTATTCTTGATGCTGGGATTCCTGACCGCCCTCCTCCAGATTTCTCTGATCGATGCCGGACGGTTCTGGCTTACAGGCAGTTGGGAAGGGTTCCCACTACCGTGAAAAGGGAGGAATAAACCATGGAGATTCTTTCGGTATTTTCGGCTTTCGGGCTTTCTGCAAGCGCGGGGCTGAACGCATATATCCCCTTGCTGATCGTTGCCCTGCTGGCAAAATTCACGCCATGGATTCGTCTGAGTGATCCGTGGGACGCGCTCACCTCCTGGTGGGTCATTGGACTGCTGGTGGTGTTGTCCATCATCGAATTTTTCGCCGACAAAATCCCTGCCGTCAACCATGTGAACGACATCCTGCAAACCTTCATCCGACCTGCAGCCGGAGCCATCCTCTTCGCCGCCTCGACCAGTGTGATCGAAGAAGTGCATCCCGTCCTGGCAATCAGTGCCGGGATACTGGTTGCTGGTGGAGTCCATGCGGCGAAATCGCTGGTGTTCCGCCCGGCAGTCACGGCAGTAAGCGGAGGAACGGCAAACGTACCCGTCAGCATTGCCGAAGATATTGTTTCCACCCTTCTTTCTATTCTTTCGGTGGTCGTGCCGGTGCTGATTGCATGTATACTTATATTGATCACCACCACCATCCTCTGGATGGGGCTTCGGAAAATCCGTGCAAAATCATCTGCATCCAAGAGTTAGACCCTAGAACAAGGAGTCCCCTATGAGTGACGAACCCAAACCGCTTGATGCACTCCCCCCTGAAGAACCCCCGGCTCAACCGGAATCAGGAGAAACCGAAACTCCGGAACTGTTCACTCCCCCACCGCTTGATGCCAGTCCGGAACCTTATCCCCCTTCCACCCCGGAAGAACCCACAGCGGTCGAGACGCCTTTTGCTCCCCCGGAGCCTGCATCGGCTCCGGCAAGCGCCTCAGTTCCGCCCGCCCAACCCAAAAAAGGACTGGCGTGGTGGGTGATTGTGCTGATTGTGCTGGTGGTATTGTGCTGTTGTTGCGTTGCCACCGGTTTGATCGGTTGGGGACTCTACCGGATGTTAGAGGAAAGCGGAGCCATTTCCGCGTTCTTGCTGTCGGTGATGTAGTCCCCCTTTTATGGAGCCAGTTTACAGGGTAGAGCAAGTCCCTCTACCCTGTTTTTTCTATGCGAAACCCATGGAGGGGATTTACCAACCGTTTCAGTTCTTCCAGTGCCCGCAGGGCTTGCTCTTCCACCTCCGGGGGTAGATTCAGACTCTCAAATTCGTCCTCGTCCAACACCTGTTGTGTGCCATCCGGGTACACGAGTAAATCCAGCGCCAGATCCACGTACCGGATTTCCCCATCCACTATTTCCGGCGGATAACAAACATTACAGTACCACCCCTTAATGACTTCACTCATCCCGGCATGAATCTGGAAAACGTTGTACCAGCGTTGCCGGTAATACCGTTCAATGAATCGATCTCCAGCATTCAAATAGATGTCTTTCAACCGCCAAACGGGGCGGTCAAAGGTGGCTTCTACCAGAACTGCTTCTTCCGTTTCCTCCAGCACAATGGCAGAATAGCGCCACTTTTCCTCGCCGGACGGCTCGAGTTTTCGCACGATGACACGCTTCATGAATTTCCATCCTCTCGATACACCCGGATTGCCTGCCGGGAAAGTTTCACCCCCACCGTCTCGCCAACCCGCACCCCATGAGAGACGTGGAAAAGCAGCCTCCGGTTGTGTCGGGTGAGCAATTCCACCCGAAAACTATCCCCCCGAAAGGTCACATCATCCACCAGAGCAGGGAACAGCGCTTCCGGGTCTTGTGGCTCGACCAGTTCAACCCCTACCATTTGAAGAAGAACCGCCACCGCTTCTCCCGCTTTGAGCGGACGTCCATCGGCGGGAACTCCGCACAATTTCCCTTCCGGCGTTTCGATCAGCAAGGGCTCCGATTCCCTCACCCTTCCGGGCAGTACATTTGACTGTCCCAGGAAGCGCGCCGCCCACAAAGAAACCGGTTGACGGTACACCTCCTGCGGAGTGCCCTCCTGCTCTATTTTGCCCTCGTGAAGCAAAATCAGCCGGTCTGCCAGCGCAAAGGCTTCTTCCTGATCGTGGGTGACGTAAATGGCAGGGATGCGGGTGGTATGAAGCAGATGACGCAGGTCTTCCAGCAATTCCTCACGCAAGGTGCGGTCTAAAGCCCCTAAAGGCTCATCCAACATCAGCAAGCGTGGACGCGGCGCCAATGCGCGCGCCAATGCCACCCGTTGTTGTTCCCCACCCGAGAGATCGGTCACCCGACGGGTGGCAAATGCACTCATGTTGACCCGATTCAGGGCTTCTTCCACCCGCTGTTTCACTTCATCTCGGGGCAACCCCGCCATGCGCAACCCAAAAGCGACATTCTCGAAGACGTTCAAATGAGGAAAGAGGGCATAATCCTGAAACATCAGCCCGAAACCGCGGCGATGCGCCGGGACATGTCGGAGATCTTCACCATTCCAGAAGATTTGTCCACTTTCGGCGTCTTCCAAGCCGGCGATAATGCGCAAAAGGGTGCTTTTCCCGCTTCCGGAAGGACCTAACAACGCCAGCGTTTCCCCCTGCGAAAGAGAAAAACTCACCCCCTGCAGGAGGGGCTTGCCTTCATATTGCTTGGTAATTTCCCGTACTTCGAGCATAAATGCAATTATAAAGCACCCCTTGCAGTCGTGATATAATCAGGGAGAAAGATCCGCCCGGGGACAGCGTGTTCGCCCCACCTTACAGAGAGCCGCGGATGGTGCAATGCGGCAGGATGGGAAACACTCTCCACCCCGGCAGTCGCTGAACCTTCAGCGGCAGATCGTCTTCGCAGGAGCCCAAAAGGCTGTAAGAAGACCGGGGCATCCCGTTATCGGCACAAAGAGGCTGTGTAGTTTTCCACAGCAAAAGCAGGTGGCACCACGAGCGCCCCCCTCGTCCTGCAACGCGATGGGGGCGTTTGATTTACGACCATCACTTTTGATTGGAGGTGCTGATGTTAGATATCAACCTGTTTCGTGAAACGCCGGAAGTCGTCCGGGAGGCTTTGCGCCACCGTCAGATGGACCCCGGTATCGTGGACCGTGTGATTGAACTGGACCAGCAACGCCGTGCCACGCTGACCCGCGTAGAAGCCTTGAAAGCCGAGCGCAACAGTGTATCCAAAGAAATTGGAAAAACCAAAGACCCCACCGAACGGCAGGCGAAAATCGAAGCCATGCGCCGGGTTGGCGATGAGATCACCGCTCTGGATGAAACGGTGCGCAAGATTGAAGAGGAACTGGAAAGCACTCTGGCACAGATTCCAAATCTCCCTCTTCCTGAGATTCCCATTGGGGAGAGCGAACATCAAAATCAGGTCATCAAAACCGTGGGCACCCCCAAGACCTTTGACTTCACTCCCTTACCTCACTGGGAACTGGGACCAAAACTGGGGATTCTGGATTTCGAACGTGGGGTGAAAATCACCGGGTCGCGTTTTTACGTGCTGAGCGGTGCGGGGGCTCGCCTGCAACGCGCCCTGATTGCCTGGATGCTGGATCTGCACATCCGACAGGGATACCGCGAAGCCTACCTGCCCTTCATGGTCAAAGGCGATACCCTGTACGCCTCCGGGCAACTGCCCAAGTTCCGCGACAACCTGTATCGCGACATCGAGGAAGATTTGTGGATGGTGCCCACTGCCGAGGTGCCTCTGACGGGCTTGCACATGGGTGAGGTGCTGGAGGAAAAACAACTCCCCCTGCGCTACACCGCTTACACCCCCTGTTTCCGCCGTGAGAAAATGAGTGCCGGGCGCGATGTGCGCGGCATCAAACGCGGGCATCAGTTTGACAAGGTGGAAATGTACATTTACAGCAAGCCGGAAGACTCGATGAACGAACTGCAAAAGATGCTGGCAGATGCCGAGCAAACCTGCGCCGAACTGGGACTGGCGTACCGGGTGGTGCAATTGTGCACCGGCGATCTGGGGTTTGGGGCGGCAATCACTTACGATTTAGAAGTCTGGGCACCCGGTTGTGGCGAATGGCTGGAAGTATCCTCGGTGTCGAACGACACGGATTTCCAGGCACGCCGCGCTGGCATCAAGTATCGTCCGGAAGATGGCGGTAAACCGCGCCTCCTGCACACCCTGAATGGCTCGGGGTTGGGCTTACCGCGCACGCTGATTGCGGTGATGGAAAACTACCAGCAAGCCGATGGCTCCATCGTCGTTCCCGAAGTACTCCGCCCATGGATGGGTGGGGTGGATGTCATTCGCCCGGAATAACCCTATGGAACTGACTGAACTGTTGCGGTACTCTTTCTACACCATCATTCTGGCGGTGATGCTCTTTGGTTTGATGGGGTTGATCATTCCCATCCTGCCGGGGCTGGTGATCATCTGGATTGCGGCGCTGGTGTTCGGCATCGTCGAAGGGTTTTCAGCGGCTGGATGGGTTTTCTTCGCCGTGATCACCGTGCTGATGCTGGTGGGAAGCGTGATTGATAACTTCATCATGGGCGCCAGCGCCCGCCAGAAAGGCGCCCCATGGACAACCATCCTGGTGGCGCTGGTATTAGGGATTGTCGGCAGTATTCTGCTTCCTCCCTTCGGTGGGGTCATTGCCGCCCTGCTGGGGTTATTCGGGTTGGAGTATTACCGGCAACGAGACTGGCGGAAAGCCCTGGATGCCACCACAGGCATGGCGTTAGGATGCGGCGGCTCAGTGCTGATCCGCGCCGGCATGGGTGTGGTGATGATCATCTTATGGCTGATCTGGGCGTTGCGATTCTAACCTTGACGGAGATGAGGGCTTTCCCTCATCTCCGTTGTTTTTCTGCACAGGGAGTCATCGCCTTAAAGGCTCGCAAACTTTCCAGCAGACCGATTTCGTCTACGGGATTTCCGGGAAGTTCGTTGTAGAACTGTCCAATCATCCTCACATGGTGAGAATCGGAATTTTGAAACAGCGCCAAACCATGCTGACAAGCCAGGCGGATGATTTCCTCTTCTCGTTCAACCGGCGTGTTGTGCGAACGAACTTCCACACCATCAGGGGGATAGGTTTCCAGATCAACATGGATGAGCGGTTCCCAGCGGAATGGATGGGCTAAAATCATCACCCCCTGACGCTCCCGCACAAAATTCCACAAATCCGGGTATGTCCATAAACGGCGCTCAATCTTTGGATCTTGAATGCCGAAGACAAGCCAGTCTTCTTTATCTGCGGTGATTTCAATGCCGCTGTACACCCGAAAGGGAGCAAAGCGCTCATTCAGCGCCATTAATTCATCGGGAGGAACCAGCCGAAAATGATCGGTAAATGCCAGGGCATCCAGCCCATTTTCCAAGGCGGCACGGATCTGACTCTCTGCATCGCTGACCGCACAAGAAGAACGCTCACTGCAATGAACATGCAAATCGATTTTCAAATGACAACCTCACGACTTAAATTTAAGCACCTCTACCACCACAACCGGCTCACGTTTCCCATATGCCTGAATGGGGAAAACTCCTCCCACATCCACTGCATCGGCAATACGCTGGTACACACTGCGGCTGATAAGCACCTGACCGGCATGGGCATTTTCCTGAATGCGCCGGGCAGTGTTCACACAATCGCCAATGGCGGTGTAATCCATACGCTTTTCCGTGCCAATCAGCCCCAAAACGGCTTCTCCGGTGTGAATCCCGACGCCAAAGGAGAGTTTTGCCGCAATGGGCACTTCTCGATTCAACCGTTCCACGGCTTCCTTCAGGCGAAGCCCCGCTCGAACCGCCCGTAAAGCGTGATCGGGTTGAGGCACAGGGGCATTGAACCATGCCATGACGGCATCGCCGAGGAATTTGTCCACCGTACCCCCCTCGGCAAGAATGATCTCCGCCGCCAGCCCCAGATAGCGGTTAAGCACCTGTACCAGTTCTTCCGGCGAGACCATTTCACCGTAACTGGTAAACCCACGAATATCAGCAAACAGGGTGGTGATTTCCCGCTTCTGCCCACCGGGCTTGATTTCTTCGGTATCAATCTGCTCAATCACCGCCGGAGAAACCATGCGTTCAAACAGGCGTTGTTGGGCTTCAAGGCGACGCTGTTCGGTCAGGTCTTCCACCACAATGGCAACACCCTGTAAAACTTTCTGTTCGTTGCGCAGGGGAGAAAGGTTAAAGCGCAGTGCTACCCGCCCTTTGCCTTTCAACTCGGGTGAAATCTCCAAGCCCATCACGGTATGACCAAAGCGCAGAACTTGATGAACGTGTTCATCCAGCGCGGGCAAGATGGTGGAGAGGTTTGCCCCTTCCAGAGCGGAAATGGGCTGGTGAAGAATCTCCGCGGCGGCGCGGTTGCACAGTAAAATGCGTTTATCCGGGTCGGTGGTAATCACTCCACTGGGAATGGACGCCAGCACATTGTCCATCAGGGTTTTCAACTGGGTGACCTGCTCCAGAGTCTGGCGAACCGAGGCAAACAAGCGGGCATTCTCGATGGCAACCGCCGCCTGATGGGCAAATCCCGTGAGCAGTTCAAGATGACGGCGGGTAAACACCCCACTTCGAACGCGGTTATCGGCATAGATCACCCCTACCAGTTCCTGTTTGACCCACAAAGGCACACACAGGATTGCCCGTAAATTATGGGAGATCACGCTATCCTGTGTGTGAAAACGGGGATCTTCCTGTGCATCTGTGGTCAGGATGGGTTGCCCTTCCCGAATGACCCGATTGAGAATCGTCCGGCTGACGGCAAACTCGGATTTGGAGAGGGTTTCCCGATCCCAGTTTCGCCCGATGAGCACTTCCAGTTCTCCGGAGCGCGCGTTGCGCATCATCAAAAAACCCCGTTCCGCACCGGTCAGGCGGATGATGGTGTCCATCACCACCTGCAAGACCTGATCCAGTTCGAGCGAGGAATTGACCACCTGTCCCACCTGTGCCAGAGCGCGCAGGTTACGCCACTCCCCTTCCAGCGCGTTCACCTGTTTGCGCAACTCGGGGAGTTCCTTCGCCATCTCTCCCACCGCCTGATAGACGCGGTCGGGGATAAAAGCGGGACGGTGAACGGAAATGTAGGAATGGACTTCATTAAAAAGCGCAATCAGCGCGGCTAACTGCGCATCCAGCGAGACCAGTGTGGATGTTGTCAGAGAACCGATCAAGGAAGACCCCTCCGCTTCACTGTATTCCCATCAGCCGCGCAATCCAGCGTCGATACCCGCGCAACCGCAATGTAGCGGCGGCTTGACGAGCCCGAGTTATATTATATCTCCGCTGACTGTACATGGCGAACTGATATTCCTCCAGCAACGCCTGAGCCTGCTCTGCCAGTTCCGGCAAGACCTGTTTCAGGTACGCTACCTGCTCGGCAGGGGTCATTTCGACTTTCGGGGGCTTTCCCCAGACGCTCAACATTTCGGGAACAACCGCAAAGAGCCGCTCCATGGGCGTACGTACAACCCGCTCCGACCAGCGTTTCAACCAGACAGGGGGGCGGAAGCCGCGTTTCTCCAGCACTCGCTCCAGCCAGACCGGAAAGGGAGTCTCTTTGAAAATGGTGGTTTGCCAGTGGCGCAGACCCAATGCCAGCGCAGTTGCCGCCGCCACTCCCAGAAGAATGCTCAACCAGCGTCCGGCTACCTCCGCCGGGGTAGGCGGTTCTTCGATTGGGGTTGCAGGCTCTACCTCACCCACCGAACCCGCCCCACTGGGAATGACGGGGGTGGGCGGAATGATCCCCCCTCCCGGAGAAGGTTCGCCCTCCCCCAAAGAAAAGCGCAACTCGGGTTGGGATGCCGTAGGCTCGAAAGGCACCCAACCAATGCCGGGGAAATACACCTCGGGCCAGGCATGATAGTCTTTACCAATGACCGAGAAGACTTCTTCATCACGCAAGTACGTGCCCTCGGCATAACCCACCACCATCCTCGCCGGCACTCCCACAGCGCGCAACATCAACACCTCAGCCGTGGCGTAATAATTACAGAATCCCGCCCGATAATCAAACAAAAACCACTCCATGGGGTCCACGCCTTCGGGAATCGCCGGGATCACGGTTTGATAGTTAATACTGGTACGCAACCAGCGGGTGATTGCATCCGCTTTTTCGAAAGGTGTATTCGCATCTGCGGTAATCTGCATTGCCAGACGCTGAATGCGGGGTGAAAAATCGGGAGGCAACTGCAAATAGCGTTCTCTGACCCAATCGGGGTAAGGCAGATCTGCTGAGGCTTGCAACTGGATCTGAGTAGGAACCGGCACCGAGACCCGCAGGGAGTAAGTTTCGCCTGCACCTAAAGGCGGGTCGAGAATCAACGCCGTAATGTCAGGACCATCTGTGCCATCCGGTCCCACCATCGCCGTGACCACCCGGTTAATGGACACGGGCGCACCCGGAAAATACAGCGTGCGTAACAGGGAAATACGATTCGTGATATCCACCCCGATTTCGGTACGCCCTTCCCAGTTATATTCAGCCAGAGCATACCCTGCCCCAAACCCCTGAGGGGAAACATCGGTTGCCACCCACTGTCCATCGAGATAGGAATCGTAAACGCGCCCAGCCCAGTAAAAGCGCCCACCAGCCAGCCTGCCGCGCTCGGTTTTGATGCGCAGGACTTCATCGTCACTCAATTCAGAACCCTGCCCCAGCGCCAGTGTTTCCCCCAGACTTTCGACGTACACCGGGGCGGGACTGTTGAGCGAAAACACCGCGTTGGAAATCCGCTCGCGGAATCGACTGAAGCGCTGGGAGAGTTCCCGTTGCTCTCGGGTTCCGGGGATGAAAGAATTTACCAGAGTAGGGCTGTACCATCCCATTAACACCAGAACGAGCGCTACCAGCGCCGCCCCCCGGCTGATATCAAAACCCACCTCGCTCTCCACCATTTCACCGCGCTGTTTCCACTCGGAATGAGCATTCAAATAAAACACCCGCCCAATGAGAATCAACGCTGTCAGAAAGTACAGAAAACTGAAGGCGGAGCCAGTATCAGGAGCGGCGTACATTTCAAAGGAATAATCTACAATCAGCACCATGACCCCTGCCAGGCTCAATCCCACCCAGGGGCGCCCGTGCCGGGCGAGCTGATACCCCCCGATCATTCCCGCCAGCCAGAAAATCAGGCACATCAATGCCAGGAAAAAGAAGGGATCGCGCACCGGCTGATTTTGAACGATGGCTTGGATGGCACTTTGTAAACGACCTGCCATGATGAGAACCCGCTCCAGCCAGGTTTCTGCCCGCAACAACCCCGCCAGTGTCCAGGGAAGGATGGTAAGAGTATAGAGAAACCCCATCAGGGTACTCCAACGCGGGTGAAAACGGCTTGCCCCCAGGGCTAAACCAAGGATCACGGAAAGAAACACCTCAACCTGAATAACCCCTAAATTCACCGTCCAGTTGGTGGTTTGCACCCGCAGGGCGGCAAAGAAAAGCGCCAGCCAGAATAATATCGCGGCTGGGAAATCCCACATCCGTTCTTTCGTCTCACGCATAATCTCAGTGTACAATACGTTAAACGTTTCCGTCAACAACTTAGACAATCTATACCAAGGAAATACCCCATGCTGGAAAACCTGCAAATTCCCGTCAACCTGTTCTTCCAATCGCTGGGCATGTGGCTTGCTCCGCTCATGCAGTTTTTCTCTTTTCTGGGGACAGAGGAATTTTTTCTCATCGTCATGCCAGCCCTGTACTGGAGCATTGAACCCAGACTGGGCATGCGTCTGGGCTATATGCTGGTACTGACCAACTGGGTGAACGGGATGGCAAAACTGGCGTTCCACGCCCCCCGTCCGTATTGGGTCAGCACAGAGGTCAAAGCGCTTTCCAGTGAAACCTCCTTTGGCATGCCTTCAGGACACGCCCAAAACGCCGCAGCGCTGTGGGGACTGGCAACCATGCACATCATCTGGCGCTGGTTCCGATGGCTGAGCCTCGCTCTCATCGTACTGATCGGACTTTCACGCATCTATCTGGGAATGCATTTTGCCGGGGATGTGCTGGTTGGCTGGGCAATCGGGGATGGTCTTGTCTGGCTGTTCGTTCGACTGGAACCCGCGATTCTCCGCTGGGCAGAGCGTCAATCCCTGCGCAATCTTGGCATGGCTATTTTTCTTGCTTCACTGCTGGTAATCGCCGGGATCACCATGAGCAACGTCCTGTTGGGAGATTGGACGCTCCCCGCTGAATGGGTGAAGACGGCACAGCAACAAACTCCCCATACCCCCATTGACCCGCGCAATATCGAAGGCGGGTTTACGCTGGGGGGAATCCTGTTTGGATTTGGAATCGGCTCGGCATGGCTTACCCGACGGGGAAAGATCCCCACCGGCGGCACCTTGGAGCAACGCATCCTGCGGTACCTGCTGGGGCTGGCAGGCGTCATCTTCCTGTGGTATGGATTGGGAAAAATCTTCCCCGATGAAGCCAATGCCATCAGTTATGTGCTGCGCTATATCCGTTATGCCTTGATTGGCAGTTGGGTTTCAGTGTTTGCACCTGTTCTCTTTCATAAACTGCATTTGGTAAAATAAGATCAGGAGGTGGTTCCTATGTCTCGTGCAGTCAACCTTGTTTTGGGATTTTTAACCGGCGCGGTTTTGGGCGCTGCGTTGGGATTGTTGTTAGCCCCGGCTTCAGGGCGACAACTTCGCGAAGAAGCCCGTGAATATGTGGAAGAGGTCAGGCGCGAAGTTGAAGAAGCGGCGCAGAAGCGTCGCGAGGAACTGGAATTGCAGTTAGCCCATTTACGAGGAGAAATTCGCTCGGAGTAACCTGACGCTCTTAATTTTACCTACCCAAACCTGTTAAATTGTGGTATCTTTACATCAGCCCTGCTGTGCTCGTGATGCCGCAAAACCGGTTTTGAGCCAACACCTATAAAAAGGGAGCCAATCTCACGGGCGCGATGCGATAGGCTTAGGCCAAGGCAAAGCCACCGGGGCGGCTCCCACCTGCGAAAGCAGGTTCAAAACTTCGCAGCACACGGCACGGTGGGGTCTTTTATTGCCAGAAGATAGCCCGCCATCAACGGGAAGTACGGTGACGTTTCTCCAGTTCATCAGCAATTTGTTGAGGAGTAAGCCCCCTGCTCGCCAGCAAGACCAGGGTGTGGTACGTCAGATCGGCGATTTCTTCAATCAATCTCTGATCTCCCTGGGCTTTTCCTGCCAGAATGACCTCAACCGCTTCTTCCCCTATTTTTTTGAGAATTTCATCTTCCCCCTGCGACAGCAACCGGGCTGTATAGGATTGCGGCACGGGATGATCGCGTCGCTCACAAATGATGCTGTAAAGTTCCTGAACGTTCATTCTCCCTCCAGATTTTGAAAAAAGCACGAAACTGCACCCGTGTGGCAGGCTGGTCCAGATGGGATGACCTGCACCAGTAAAGCATCGCCATCACAATCCAGCAGGATGTTGACCACCCGCTGCGTGTTCCCGGATGTTTCTCCTTTATGCCACAACTGCTGACGACTGCGCGACCAGAAAACCGTTTCCCCCAGTTCAAGGGTCTTCTGAAGGGATTCGCGGTTCATATACGCCAGCGTCAACACCTGACCGGTACGGGCATCCTGAACAATGGTAGGAATAAGCCCGCGTTCATCGAAACGGATTTCTTTCATGCCGATACCCTCCGCACGGGAATCCCTCGTTCCCATAGAGCCTGTTTTAATGCAGGAATACGTAAAATGCCATCATGGAAAAGCGAAGCTGCCAGGGCAGCGTCGGCTTTTCCTTCGGTCAACACCTGAGCAAAATGCTCAATGGACCCTGCCCCACCGGAAGCAATGACCGGCACCGGGACCACCTCAGCCACCCGGCGGGTGAGGAGCAGATCGAATCCCCGGCGTGTGCCGTCAGCATCCATGCTGGTCAAGAGAATTTCCCCTGCGCCGCGTTCCACTCCCTCTACCACCCATTCCAGCACATCCCTGCCAGTGGGTACGCGCCCCCCTTGAATCACCACCTCCCAGCGTGGAGACTCTGTGGGTGGAGTGACCCGTCGGGTATCCACCGCGAGGACAATGCACTGACTGCCAAAGCGGTCTGCACATTCGCTGATCAAATCAGGGTTGCGCACCGCCGCAGAGTTGATGGTCACCTTATCGGCGCCTGCCAGCAGGATACGGCGGACATCTTCCACCGTGCGGATACCTCCCCCTACTGTGAAGGGAAGAAAAACGACGTCGGCAACGCGGCGCACCATTTCCAGCACAGTTTCCCGCCCTTCCTGTGTGGCAGAAATATCCAGAAATGCCAGTTCATCGGCGCCCGCCCGATCATAAATCTGCGCCTGCTCTACCGGATCCCCGGCATCCCGCAGGTTGACAAAATTTACCCCTTTGACAATGCGTCCGTTGGCAATATCCATGCACGGGATGATTCGCCTGGCTAACATCTCTCCTCCTGTAATGCCTCTTCCAGCAGAATTGCCCCTTCGTAAAGCGCACGTCCGAGAATCACCCCCGCCAGTCCCCGCTCACGAGCCTGGCGCACATCCTCAAGACTGCGCGCTCCTCCCGAAGCAATCACCCGAAAACCAAACTGTTCTGCCAGAGCACTCGCCTGCTGTAGCGCCAACCCGGTTTGCATGCCATCCCGGGAAATATCGGTGAACACCACCCAGCGAACTCCACAGGATTGAATGAGGCGGGCGGCATCTTCCAGCGAAATTCCCCCGCTTTCCTGCCATCCACGCACATACACCCATCCAGCGCGCACATCCAGACTGACGGCAATTCGTTCGGTTCCCCAATCCCGGATGGCTTGTTCCAGCGCCTCCGGCTGTTCCATTGCCATGGTTCCCACCACCACCCGCCGAACCCCCCGGGTGAGCAAATCCCGGATGGATTGGAGCGAACGCACACCCCCGCCTGTCTGCAGGTGGGCGGAAAATTCCGGCGTCATTTCCAGCATTTGTTCGATGGCACGCAGGTTCAGGCGCGCCGAGTTTTCTTCTCCAAACGCCCCATCCAGATTGACCACATGAAGCCAGCGCGCCCCCAGACTCAGGAAACGATGCGCCATGTCAGCAGGGTCATGGCTGAACACGGTCTGGCGCGCCGGATCGCCCTCTTTCAACCGCACCACCTGTCCGGCGCGCAAATCAATGGCGGGAAATACCGTAAAAGATGCATTCATAGGCTCAAGAAATTCTCCAGAATTTTCCTGCCAACAGACTGGCTCTTTTCAGGATGGAACTGCACTCCCCAGAGGGCATCTCGTTCCACTGCACTGCAAAAAGTCACCCCATAATCAGTCCGGGCAATACAATCTTCCTCTCGCTCCGGCACACAATAATAGGAGTGGTTGAAATAAACATAATCGCCTTCATTCAGGTTTTGAAACAGACCCGAAGGACGGCAAAACTGCAATTGATTCCAGCCGGTGTGAGGAACTTTCAACCCTTCCAGAGCGGGAAAACGCCTCACCTGTCCGGGCAACAAACCCAATCCGGCTACCCGTCCACCCTCTTCACTCCATTGAAAAAGCGCCTGCATCCCCACGCATATTCCCAGCAAAGGATAACCGCGCTGAACGTGTTCATGCAACACCTCCATCCAGCCGTTTTGACGCAAACCCTCCATGAAGGCGGAAAACGCGCCCACCCCCGGCAATACCGCTCGTTGCCCCTTCCACTCCGCCGGGTTTTGGGTCACCCGAAGAGAGACGTTCAGGCGGAGCAGGGCATTGGCAACCGAGCGCAAATTCCCCGTTCCCGCATCAATCAGAATGACTTCGGACATCGTTCCTCCACCGACTAAACCAGCATCCCCTTACTGGAAGGCACTTTGCCCTGTCGCCGGGCATCCACCTGAACCGCCTGAGATAATGCCCGGGCAAAGGCTTTGAAAAGCGCCTCGGCTTTGTGATGATCATCTTTTCCGTACTGCACCCGGGCGTGCAGGGTACAGCGAGCCGTCTGGGCAAAACTCTGAAAGAAATGCTCCATTAAGGTGACAGGGATGCCCCCCACTTCCGGCGCAGTCCATACGGCATCGAAGACACAAAACGGTCTTCCGGAAAAATCCAGCGCCACAACTGCCAGACTCTCATCCATGGGCACGGTAAACGATGCCATGCGCACAATGCCCTTGCGTTCGCCCAGGGCTTGCTGAAACGCCATGCCTAAGGTGAGCGCCACATCCTCCACCGTATGATGCGGGTCAACCTGCAAATCTCCGCTGGCTTGAAGCGTCAGATCAAACAAGCCGTGAACAGCTACCTGCTCCAGCATGTGATTCAGGAAGCCCAACCCGGTTTGAATCTGGCACCTGCCACTGCCGTCCAGATTGAGGCGCACCTGTACCTGCGTCTCGCCGGTTTTGCGCTCTACCGTGACTTCACGAGAGGGATATGACTCTTCACCCGCGCCCCCCTGAATCGGGCGTAGCGGTTGATTCAGGGCAATTGCCGAGGCAATGGCTTCGCCAAGCGCCAGTACCGCCTGACGATTTACGGCGGTCAGGCAACCGGAATCCACAGCACTGGACTGCACCACAGGACTGGCGCCCAACTGACGAAGCCGTTCCTCCCATTCGGGAAGCGCGGCAACGGTTTTGCCCGTCATCAGCCCTGCCGCAGCCGCCAGCAGAACCCCTTCCCGGAACGCCACAATGTGCCCGGCGTCGGCGGCGGTGCCCAACCAGCGCAGGAAAGCAGCATGATCGAGCAATCTCCAAACCCCTTCTCCACCCGGGATGACCACCCAATCGTAACCGGATAAATCCGGCGCAATTCGGGAAGCAAATACATGCAAATCACTGGAGTCATACAACTCGCCCACCCGGGCGCAAATATCCAGTGCTTCCAGAGCCGCTTTCTTGCGAGAAAGGAGCGGCTCTACGACCATATAAAAATCCAGACTGGAAAAGCCTTCAAAAACAACCACGGCTACTTTCATCGGTTCCTCCTGCTACGCCAATCGGCGGAGTGCGTCCATCAACACCTGATGATCCTGTGGACGTCCAACGGAAATGCGGATGAAATTACGCAAAAGAGGCGTGTCGTAATAGCGGATGAAAATTCCTTCCTGCATCAAGGTTTGTTTCAACGCGCGGGCGTCCTTCCCTTCCACCCTGCAAAGGATGAAATTGGCTTCCGAAGGCACCGGTTGCAGGTAAGGAATGGTTGATAATTGTTCAAAGAGTTCCCGACGTTGCTGGCGGATCTTTTCCACATTTTCCGTGAGGTAATCCAAATCCTGCAACGAGGCAAGTGCGGCAGCCGCGGCAGCCACATTGACGTTATAGGGCTGTTTGGCTTTCCACAACACCGGCACCAGCCAGCCGGGAAAAGCCCCATAACCAACCCGCAAACCCGCCAGTCCAGCCCATTTGCTGAACGTGCGCAGTACCACCAGATTTTCCCGCTCAACCACCTGTCGGATGCGGCTCAAACCCTCCCCTAACCTTCCTCCTGCGCCTGTAAATTCGATGTAGGCTTCGTCAATCACCACCAGAGCATCCCCCGCCAGTAATGCCTCCACTTCTTCGACACGCGGGAGTTGTCCATCAGGATTGTTAGGCGCGGTAAGGAAGACTACCCGCGGGCGGTAACGCTTGACGGCGTCGAGCGCCCGCTCAAGGTCGAGGGAAAAATCTGCCCGGCGGGGAATTTCCACCACCTGACCGGCGTTCAGGCGGGTGTCAAAGGCGTACATACCAAACGTGGGAGGAAAGGTCAGCACACAATCTCCCGGCTCAAGCATGACCCGTAAGATCAGGTCAATCAGTTCATCCGCGCCTGCACCTGCCATGAGGTTCTCTACAGGCACACCGGTGAAGTCGGACAATGCCTGACGCAAGGCGCGGCTTTCGGGATCGGGGTAGATATGGACGAACGGCAAAGATGCCAGCGCCTCCCGAACCCTGGGCGAAGGTCCATAAGGGTTCTCATTGGCATCCAGTTTGACGATGCGTTCCATCGGGATGCCTACACGCGCCGAGAGCACCTCATACGGCTCAATGGGCGTATAAGGGGGAAAATGGTTGAAGCGAGAAGAACCTCTTAACATCGGCACCTCGCAGCGTAAGCGTGCGCATCTAACCCTTCCCGCTCGGCAATGACGGACGCCGCCGGGGCAATTTTTTGTGTGGTGGCTTCATCCAGTGCCACGAGGTGAATCAGGTGGATGAAATCCCAGACGTTCAGGGGAGAAGCAAAGCGGGCAGTCCTGCCAGTGGGCATGACATGGCTGGGTCCTGCCACATAGTCTCCAAGAACTTCAAAACTGTGTTCACCCACGAAGATTCCACCTGCCGCGTAAATCTTCGGAACCAGCGTCCAGGGATCGCGCACAGACAAACACAGATGCTCAGGGGCAAACTCGTTGGCAAGGCACACGGCTTCGTCTAAATCTGCGGTCAATACCGCACCACTGCGAAATTCCAGCGATTGTTGTATGATGGTTGCGCGCCGGCGTTCCTGCAATTGACGGGCGATGGCACCCTGCACCTGAGCAATCAGGGATTCTGATGGGGTCAGCAAAATGGCAGAAGCCAGCGGATCATGCTCTGCCTGAGCCAGCAAGTCTGCCGCCACCCACTCCGGGTTAGCCGAATCATCGGCAATCACCATCGTCTCTGTAGGACCCGCCAGCCCATCAATCCCTACCATGCCAAAGACCTGCTTCTTCGCCAGAGTGACAAACAGGTTCCCGGGACCGAAAATTTTATCCACAGCGGGAATGCTCTCGGTGCCGTACGCCAGTGCGGCAATGGCTTGCGCGCCTCCCAACGCATACACCTCTTCTACCCCGCACAGCGCACATGCCGCCAGAATAACCGGATCCACTTTGCCGGTCTTACGCACCGGGGGAGCCACCACAACAATCTCCGGAACACCGGCAACCTGAGCCGGAATGACGGACATCAGCACAGAAGAAGGAAGCGGCGCGCTACCCGCAGGAACATACACTCCCACCCGGCGAATGGGGCGCACCAGTTGTCCCAGAGTCCCCCCAAGGGATTGGGTCAACCACGAGGTGAGCGGTTGCGCCTTATGAAATCGGCGAATGCGCTCAGCAGCGAGGCGCAAGGCGTTCAACTGCGCATCACTCAAGGTCTGCAATGCCGATTGGATTTCCTCTTTTGGTACACGGAATGCGTTCAACTCCACGCCGTCCAGTCTCTGCATCCACTCACGCAAAGCGGCGTCCCCTCGCTGGCGCACATCTTTCAGAATGCGGGTCACGGCTTGCTCCGGCGAAAGCGGCTCACCAAATAACTCAGCAGTGCGTTCCAGCACAACCGGAGAAACTTCACCCTCATCCAGTGAAGACCGTTTCAGCAGAGTCTCTCGGGCTTCGACTACGCTAAATTTTCTCAACATGTCTTCCTCCTCTACGATTCTTCCAGCGATTTGAGCATGGCAGTATAACGCGGTGGTTCTTCTTCAAAAATATAATTGACCGGCACCACCACCACACCGCTCCCGCCAATCGCCCGCAGTTCACTGATCGCCTGGAACAAACGCGATCGCGGGACAATCACATTCACGGCGTACCAGTTGGGATCGCCTGAGCGCACAATCACCCGGGAGATAGTCGGTCCTTGCAAACCGGCAATGGTAGGCTGGGAGAAGATACGCGCGGCAAGTTCTTCCGGGGAAGTGCCACGCATATTGGCAAAAATGGCGACTTCATCGCGGGCGCGCAGGTAGGCTTCGATGTATTCCAGCAACTGGCGGGCAACCTGCAGCGCCCTGGGAGAACGCTGGAGGGAGGAACGGTTGGCAATCAGTGCCGCCTGAGAAGGCTGTATCACGCCATCGGTCAGCGGACGCAAGCGGTTATCCCGCAGAGTCTGACCGGAAGAAACCAGATCCGAGATGATATCCGCGTATCCAATGGCAGGGGCAGTCTCCAGAGTCCCCTCGGCTGAGATGAGCACGTGAGAAATGCCAGCCCCATTTAAGAACCGCCCGGTCAGAACCGGATACTTGGTGGCAACCCGCAAAGGACGTCCCAACTGCTCCACATACTGTCGTAATTGCGCCACCGTTTCGACATCACTCCAGGCTTCCGGCACAGCCAGACAAAGCGCACACGTGCCAAACCCCAGCGCATCATGGAGCACCATCACATTGCCGTTCTCTCCCCGGCGCTCTTCAATGACGTCGATTCCGGTAATGCCAAAATCCACACTGCCATCGCGCACACTCACCACGATATCGGCAGGACGCTGGAACAGGACGGTCAGATCCGGTAAAGCGGGAAGGGTGGCTTCATATTGGCGCGGATTGGGTTTATATACGCTCAAACCGCAAGACTGTAAAAAAGCCAGCGCATCTTCGGCGAGCCTCCCTTTGGAGGGCAAAGAGAGCCGCACAGTACCTTGATTCGATTGCCTCACGTTCATCCAACAACTCCTCAACTTCTTTTTCAAAAATAAAAACCCCCGGCGGACCGGGGGTATGCTTTCAGGGGTATAACAGGTAAGCGCTACCGACCTCCGCCCAAAGGTTCGTGGAGGTTGGTATGATGATGCAGCGCAAAACGAATGTTCATCATGTGGAATATCTTACTCATGAAAGATGGTTTTGTCAATGAAAAATTTCCCTCTCCTGTGGGCTAAATCTTGTACAATGAAAGGGTCAATCCATCCACTAAAACACTACACAGGATATGCCCAAATCGCTCCCATCCCGTTGTTTTCTCCCCCTTCTCCTGTTTTTCTTGCTGAGCGCCTGCAGCGACATGGAGGCGAACCTCCGAGATTCTTCTCCGGGATTTCCAGCGGGAAACGGCGCTCGGTCTGGTTCAAATCTGCAGGGAGGAATCGGAGCGGGAGCCTCGCTTTGGGGGATGTTTCCCACCTACACTCCGACCCCTCGCCCAACACAAACCCCTACGCCTTTTCAGCCCCTCCCCCCGACTGCCACTCCCATCCCGCCATCTCCCACTCCAACCGCTACCGCCACAGAACCACCTCCGCCGGTGCTTCCCGAAGAACATTTCATCCGCAAAATTTCCGGGCATCCGCAATATTTTTCATTGAGTTGTGAAGCGGCAGTTGCCACCGACTGGGCAGCATACTTTGGGGTGACCATTTCGGAGTACAACTTCCAGTTTGAGTTACCCCGTTCGGATAACCCCGAAAAAGGCTTCGTAGGCGATGTCAATGCGCCATGGGGACAGGTTCCCCCTTACGGTTACGGCGTCCATGCTCCACCGGTAGCAGAGTTACTCAACCGGTACGGTCTTCCTGCCCGTGCGGTAAAAGGCTGGTCCATAGAGGAGATGAAAACCGAACTGGCGAATGATCAACCGGTGATTGCCTGGGTGATTGGCAATGTGGTTGGGGGCGTGCCTTATGAGTACACCGACAAAGAAGGCAACACGGTCATTGTGGCGGCATACGAGCATGTGGTTCTGGTCACCGGTTACAGCAAGACCCATCTGCGGTATATCAGCAACGGTGCGTTTTACGATGTGCCTATTGAGGTATTCGAAAATTCCTGGAAGGTGCTGGGCAACATGGCAATCTACTACCATGACTGAGGCTCGAAAAAGCCTTGACTTTCCCGTTATAATTACGGCGTGAAAACCATCTGGATACGCTGCATTCTTTTGATTGGCATTCTGGCGGCTTCGCTCCATGCACCAGCGCCGGTGCTGGCAGAAAAAGCCGACTTCAGCCCGCAGTCAGGCGTTACCGCTTACGACCTGATTCTTGCCATGAACACCCTGCGGGTTTCAAATGGACTCTCGCCCCTGATTGAAGATCCCATCATCAATGCCGTAGCCCAGGCAACCGCCGAAATCATGGCGGCAAATCAGATGTCCTGGCACATTGGAAATGTGTCCGGGCGATTACAATCGGCAGGGTACGGCGGGGGCGCAAAAGTCTTTGCCACCGAAAACTTTGCGGTTGGCAGTACGTTTACCATTGATGAGATCATGCTGGCGTGGGCAGACCCCGACCACATGATACCGGCTGTCAACCCTGCCTACTGTCATGTGGGTGCAGGGGTTGCCAAAGCGGCAAATGGCATGACCTACTATGTACTTCAGGCGGCTTATGTGGCGGGGAAACCCTGTGGGGAGTACCGTCCGCCTGCCAATTACACCCCAAAACCTGGCGAGACGCCGGTGAACCCGGGTGTGCCGCAAATCATCGTGCCGGTCAAAGTGGCTACACCAGATGCCGACGGGAAGGTGTTTCACGTGGTGCAAAACGGGCAATCGCTGTGGGCAATTGCCGTGGCATACAAAGTGACCATTCGGGATCTGGAAATCTGGAACAACATCTCTCGGAATGTTCCCTTGCAGGTGGGACAAAAGTTGTTCATCCCCGGCAGTAACACAGCGGGATATGCCACCCCCACCCCCGCATGGATGATTCAAATCGCCACGCCTGATGCCGATGGCAGAATCGTTCATGAAGTCAAAGCCTACCAGACTCTGATTCGCATCGCCGAGGCATACGGAACCACCGTAGATGCTCTGCTGGCATATAACGGCATTCAGGCGGACTGGCCCCTGCAAATCGGGCAGAAATTGATCATCTACCCCGGCAACATCACCCCCAGCCCAACTCCGCGCCCGTTGACACCCATTGAAAAACTCACCCCTGCCAGCGATGGCAAGTACTACCACACCGTCCAGAGCGGGGAGACCCTGGAATGGATTGCTAAATTGTACGATGTGAGGCTAAACGATTTGATGGCATGGAACGGGCTGAATGCTATGTCCATCATCCATCCCGGCGACCGCATCCTGCTTCAGGTCACCCCGCCGGTCACCCCCACTTTTACCCCCAGTCCAACCATGCCGCCTACGGCTACTCCGCTTCCCCCTACCGCTACCCCCAGCCCCACACCTACCCCCGTTGCAGCAACGCCTACCCCTGAAGCAACTCCACAGGGCAATCCATCTGCACCGTGGTTGTGGGTGTTCCTGATTCTGGCTGTGGCGGGGGGAAGTCTGGTGTGGGTCTTTTCGAGAAAGAGAGCCTGACAGAAGAAGACCTTAGCGCCAAAAGTCAACAGTTCCGAAACGGATGGGAAAGGGTTTGAGCAAAGGATCATCACCTTCTCAAATATCCTTTTCCCATTCCCCTCTTAAGAGCAACCGTCCCTCATTGAAAATAAGCGTGCGGGGATTCGAATACCATCCCCTCACCGGGGACCCTGACCAATTCTCAGGAATGCCATTACCCCCGTTAAAATCAAAAGTGAGCGTGCAGGGATTCGAACCCTGAACCAATGGCTTAAAAGACTACCTCCTCCTATTTCAGGAAGAGGCAGCTATCTGTTCAGGTTAGTTCATCACTTTATTGTAGATTTCTTGCAGTTCATCGTTTGAGAAACGTCCGTAAAAGTCAATGGTAACCTGCACATTGGAGTGTCCCATGAGATGACTCACTACACCTATACTGACACCCTCCGCAAGTAATTTTCGAGCATACGCATGGCGAAAAGAGTGTGGATTCCACTTGCCTGTTATCCCTGACTTATGTGCCAGGCGCTTGAATAACTGGTAAATGCCGTGTGGTTTCAGAAGGAAAACACGTTGATCATCTCTATCGCCTCTTTTCTCCAACCAGTTCTCTAAGGCAACTGCAGCGCGAGATGAGAAGAAAACCACCCGTTCTTTCTTACCACCTCTCCCTTTTTCTATCACAATAGCACGCCGCTTCTGAATATCCAATCGATCGACAGTCAAACTGGCTACACCTCCTAACCTCACTCCAGTATCTGCCACAAACAAGACCAATGCAAAATCTCTTTCAGGTGTTCCGGTTTTTGATGCGGTTTCTAACATTTTTGACAAATCATCTTTTAGAATGCCTGCGGGAGATTTTTTAGGAATGGGTGGAGTTCTTAACTTCTTTGCCGGGTTCACATCAAGATATCCCTCATCAAAAGCCCACCGGAATAGTCTTTTCCACCCCCTTATAAAGTTGAAAAGTGTATAAGGACGATGTTCATCTGTTTTTACGGAATGAAATACGCTAATCAGGTCATTGGTTGTAACAGTACTTACTTTTCTGCTTCCAAGATGTTCGACAAGAGGACGCAGATAGAAAGTGTACCACCTGAGCGTGGTCTCCGAAATGAAACCGTTTTGAGATTCCAGGAAGACGCGAACCAAATCCTGGACAGTAAGGGTATCTGTTGTGATTGCAACCATGTCTACCTCCTCGACAACGAATAAATGTTGGCATCGAGGAACGATTCTGCCGCCTCAAAACAGCCTTGAAAATTCAAACCTTTGCTAGAATACATAAAGACAAACTCAGCCCCGCCGGTCTCCGCGGCAGGGCTGAGAAGGCAATTATAATGCCCGAAGGGGTACGCGGTTGCGGCGCGTTGCGGCAAAAACACAAGAGAGGGCTTTTCTGCCCTCTCTTGCATTCCATAGTTCACGGATGCTCTGTCGAAGCGCTTTTATCATAGCAGTTATCTCGGAAAAATTCAAGTTTTGCAACAAAAAAAGAGGGCTGGGTAAGCCCTCTTCTTCGGCAAGTGGGTGCCCCCGGCGGGATTCGAACCCGCATCTTACGCTTCGACAGAGCGCTATTCTATCCTTTGAACTACGGAGGCATGACCATTTGCCGAGGTCACCCTGGGCGGAGTTGCACCGCCCAAGACACTACGCAGGGTGAGGAAAGAGCCGGACGGGGTAGTCCGGCTCTGTTCCCGCAGAGGGATGTTAGCCCGCATAGGCGGCTTGCAGACTGAGAAACGCCCGCGCCATGCGCTGAGCCTGCTGGTCGGTGGTGTTGCGGGGCTGAAAGCCCTTGCCATCCGTCGAGGCCAGCCAGCGCACATAGCCTTGCCCGTCCTTGCTCTGCCACAGTTCCGCCAGAGTACGACCGTTGTGTTTGCCGAAGGGCAGTTTGTATGCCCCTGGCTCCGGCAGTTCCTCGGCGGCAGGTGCTACGGGTGCGTCAGGCGCAGGTGGCTGTGCGCCGCGTTCCTCCACCTCGCGCTCGATGGCGCGGGTGGTGACCTTCTCCAGACGCTCTGCTGACGGCAAGGCCCACTCCGGCAGTTGCGGCGGGTTGACGATCTTGCGCTTTTGGGCATCGTAGTCACACCACACCTGCGGCAGGGCGTACAAGTATGCTCCCAACCCGAATTTCACACAGGCACGCTTGAAAGCCTGCGCCGATGCGGTCGTAACCGCATTGGGTTCTGCCCGCTCGCCTTCTTCACCGCCGCTCAGCAGGCACTCGCCGTCTCCTGTGCGGGTCACCCCGGCAATGGTCAGACGGCACAGCACCACCACCCGATCCGGCAGCATCATCACCTGGTACTCATCATTCCAGTCAGGACATACCAGGTTGAGCCGCTGGATGTAGGGACGGCTGTCCACATAGGCCAGGGCCAGGGCTTTGGTCTTCTCGCGGTTGGTCGCGCCTGGCTTGAACTCCACCTCGTGTGAGGGGAACGGCTCCTGGAGAGCATCCAGGATTTGAGAGAAATCGAATTGCTGAGACATGGTAAACCTCCTTTTGCCCCGTCCGTACCCGGGGCGATAGGGTGTATTGCCCTGGTACGGCAGGGTGAGCCTCACGGCCTCTCTCCACCGCCTACACAGCGGTAAGCGGCAGAGGGAGACCGTGAGACCGGGGAGATTTACCCGTCCCTTTCCGCCTATGCGGTTGTTAACGTTCTGCCCCTTGCGGGAAATCACCTGCCCGGAGTTGCACCGGGAATACTCGTCAGGTGGAATGTTCATTGGGGCAGGGCTGGGTAGCCCTGCCGGTGTTACTCGCTCGCCATTTGTTCGTGCCATCCCTCCACAACCGCTTCGCCCACAACATCACGCCATTGGGGCATAACACGGTCGAGGCATTCCAGGCATACCGCATAGTTCTCCCAGACTACCGGCACAGGGCGGATGGTAATTAGCGCATTGCAGAGGTCACAAATGACCTCATCCGCTGACAGCGTACCGCCCACTTCCAAAACATTGCCATCCCAGTCGGTGATGATGAATGCGGGTCTCTCGGTGGGCATCCACAGGATTAAGGCATTGGTGTTCATGCGCCCCTCCTTTATACAGGAATGGCGTGCATGATTTTTACCGCCAGGATATGCTTGCACTGCTGATGGCGCTTCTCAAAGTCCGGACAACTGTACTGCCATTCTGGACACTCTTTGGGATCTGGTAGATTGTGTAATTGACGATTCCACGTCCACTGGTCTATCCCGTAAGTGACCAAGTAGGTCGCACCTTGTCTTGAAGACATGGTGGAATGCACTGCCCAGATTCGCCCATCAACGATATCCAGCACCCGCATCTGTCGAGCGGACAAGCCTGAAAAAGCCTTTTGCAGTCTTTTTTGAGTGTCTTCGGTCATCTTGTCCTCCTTTGGGTCAGTGCCGCACCACTGACCCGGTGAAATGAATGGGTCAGTGGGTTGGAGCGGCAACCCAAATTTGGACTAAAACGGGACGTCTTCGGTTTCGGCGGCGGCAGGTGGCACGTTGTAGTAGCGCATGACGCGATACTTCCAACTCCACCACCCACGCTCGACTGTCTGAAAACAGTCGAGACAAACCACGTACTCTCTAATATCGTCCCAGACATCCCCGGCGGAGTAGTGATACCCACCGGTGGCAGCCACAATTGTGCGCCGATGGGGGCATCGGCGAGGACGAGGAAGCATGGCAATCCTCCTTCGGGTCGGCTCCGCACCGCCGACCCAGTGGTATGAGTCGGCGGGTTGGTGCGGCAACCCGAAGCGGACGACATAGGCGAGCGATATAACCGATGTTAAGGTGCGGTGCAAACACCCTTGCGGGTGGTATTGCCGTAAGGTGCGGGCGGGTGGCCCGCACACACATATCAGGCGCATTAGGGAGCGGAATTGGGGGCAAAACGTTGGGGAATGTTATACATCTCGGCAATTCGGATGGCTTTATTGCGATCCTCACCCGCATACAGCACGGCAAGGACTTCGGACTGGCGGTACTTTACCTGATCCCATACCCACGGGCTGGTTTCACCCAGCGCATAAGTTTCCCCGAAACTTTTTATCAGCAAGGTGCAGGCGTACACGCTCATGCCGGGGCGCTGCGGGTACCGCTCGATGAACTCTTGCTCGGTTTTGGGCGGGTCGGGACGCAGGCACGTCAGGGCATAGTCCACCGCATTGCGATAGCCGTTCACGGCCAGTAGACTGGCCGCCGCGTTGCGCTGAAAGGCATTGGCGTGGTGGTCATACCAGTCCACCCAAAATTCGTAGTCTTTCTTGTTCGCCATGTTCACCTCCTCTGCCCTCGTCCGCGACCGAGGGCGAATCTTGTGGATACGCCCCGTCACGGCGGGGAAAGGGGAATGCGCCTGATATTCACTTGGTAAGGTGCAGCCCTTTCGGGCAGGTCACTCCTGCGGGACTTGCACCCGCACATGGCACTGTGCGGAGTGAAGATGGAGATGGGCGGGTAGCCCATCTCGTGGAACAATCTACCTGCGCTTCAGCGTCCCGGCCAGCACTCTGATCAAAGCCTCACGGCGCTCTTCGTTATCCCGGCACAGTGCCAGGATCAGCAGTACTTTGAGCGCAATCAGCCCGATCAAAAACACCAGATGCGTGACTACCAGAATGAGTGCCGAAAGCGCAAACGCCATTTGGGGATTCATGGTGCACCTCCTTTCTCTGGGATCCCCGTCCGCCGTCCCCCCTCACAGCAGACGGGGATCCCAAAGCGGTAAGTGCTCTCGTCCCCGTTGTTAATGTTCCACGTCCTCACAGGGCTTGTGGCCACCGTGTGGAAGCGACCCGTGCGGACTTGCACCGCATCTCAGCACTTTGCCGAGCCAAAAAACAAAAAGCCAGAACCTCACCGCTCTCGCGGGAAAGGCTCTGGCGGGTAGCCATCGCATCGGGGAGGATGGTGTCCGTCCCTTGGTTGTTTGATTTGATTATAGCAAGTTCCTGGTTTGGCGCAAGTGGTTTTCGCACAAAAAAAACGCAGGCGGGTAGCCTGCGTTGGCGTCAGCGCCGCGTCACGTCGTGCAGGCGCTTATCTAGCGGGTACTGCGTCCGGACGTACACATACGCCCACGCTCCCCAGAAACCGAACACGCCCAACACGACCAGTGCAAGAACCAGCATGCCGTCCATCTCTGCCTCCCTTTGTAGTCTGAATTTGTGTTCAGACCGCCCTCGGCGGTCTCCACCCGGTGGGGAAGTCAACCTCCTCACCCGGCGGAGAAACCGCCGGGACGGGGAGACAGAGAATAGACCTGTTCAGATTCCGCGGCGTTTCCGCCAGTCGCACCGCAGGGACTTGCACCCTGTTCCGCACTATGCCGGTGCGCTTACCATTCCTCCACCCACAGCGGATCGTCTGCGCTCACCTCGACCAGTTTCCCGGCGATGAGCGTCTCGATGTCCGCCGCGTGCCCATGTCCTGCCACATGCTTGCAGTCGGCCACCAGCACCCCGCGCTCTGCCACGTTGCGCGCCACCAGCGCCACTTGCCCGCCGTTGAGTTCGGCGTTCATGCGCCACTTGGCGTTAGAGTCGTGCAGGCGCGTCCCGGTCTCCACCTCGACATACAGCCGCTGCTCTCCTCTAGTGATAACCAGGTCGGGGCGCGCATTCCCCGGCACCTCGGGCAAGACTTCTACCGTCCACCCCCGCAAGCGGGCGGCAGACGCAAACAGCAACACGGCCAGGGTGTGCCCTTCCTGCTTCTCGCCCTCGTGCAGGCGGAGCAAACGCTCCCAATCGCTTTCTACCACCTCCCACCCCAGCGCCGCGCACAACTGCTTGCCTTCCGCCGAAAGCCGCGCCACCGCCAGGCGGGTTGGCATGTTCCCCGTCACCTGCAAACTCAGCGTCTGGCGCACGATCAGCCCGCTTTCCTCCAGCGCTTCAAACACCCGCCGCATCGCTCCGCTGCGGTACTGTGAACCCGTGGCGTCTCCCACATAGCGCCCGATCTCCACCAGCACCGAGAGTCCCTCCGCCAGGCACTTCAGCACCATCCCCCGCCGCTTCAGGTGCAGTTCCGCATCTGCCTTGCTCATCTCCGCCCGCACCTGCCAGCGGTGCTCGTAGGCTTTGGGGATTTTCGGCATGACGAAACCCGCCAGGCGTCCGCCGGTTTGTACCTGCAGATTTTGTGGCGTGGATGGGATCAGCGGATTGTCCTGCTCCACCCTGCGCTGGTAAGGCGAATGTTCTGCCAGCAACAGTCTTGCCTGCGCCAGTTCCCGCTCGAGCGCGGTGATTTTTGCCCGCAGCGCCGCTACCTCTGCCTGGTGTCCATTGCCGTTAGGTTTTCCCCATCCCTGCCCCTGCGGGACGAGCGAAACGGCAAGAAAGAAATTACGCCAGTCCTCCGGCTTCCACCCGCCAGGTGCCGACGGGTCCAATTGCCGCATCTGCTCCAATTTCTCCCCCGCCAGGCGGTACGCCAGTTCGGTGAGCACCCCCGTCAGCGCCCGGGCGCGCTTCTCTGCCAGGTCGCGGAAGTTGCGCTCGGCGGTCAGCAGGTCGTCCAGCATGCGCAGGCGCAGGTCATCCACCATCGCCTAACGCCTCCAGCGCCCTTTGCACCGCCTCCACCGCGGCGTTGTAATCTCCAACCCCGCTGGCCCAATCCAGCACGGCCTGGGCGGCATCCGCCACCTTCTGGCGGGCGTTTGCTAGAGATTCCACTTTTCCATCCGCCAGGTCGCGGCGTATTCCCTGTACGATCACCTGCGCCCGCGCCGGGTCGGGTGCCCCGCTTGCCAGCAGTTCCGCCAGATGATTGACATCCTTCAGCAGGATCAACCGTTCGGCGCGGTAGGCTTGCTGGAGTTTGCGCACCTGCCACTCCTGCCAGGTGAGCAGGCGGTTGCCGTTGGGCGTGAAGGCCCGTCCGAGGAGCATCAGCCCCAGCAAAAGCGCCAGCCCGAACCCTGCCAGCGCCCAGTTGCCTTTCTTGACACCGCTCAAGTCAATTTCCAATTTTGCACCTCCTGATCAACGGTGGTGGTCGAGGGGTGCGCCCCCAGTGAGCGCCGACCCTCCCTTGCCGACTGCTACCACAGCAGCCGAGAAAGCGCTCTCGTGATTCCGGCGTAGTAGTCCATCAGCGCTTGCGTCAGCAGTCGTCCCACGATCACCGTAAGAGCCATCCGAATCAGCAGCGCCCACATCGCGCCTGCCAGAGATTTTGTCATCGCTCACCTCCTCAAAGAAAGTGAGCCTCTGACGCCCCAGTGACGTCAGACTGCCCCGGGGAACGGTCTGACGTCAGGGATGGTCGGCAAAGCGCATCTTGCTCCACGCTGTCGTCCGAATGGTCACCTCCTGATTCGGAATCATCGTCAATTTGACCCGTGCCTGCGCCCGGCACTCCGCCCGCGCGTTGTCCCAGTCCAGCGTGAGCGCCAGCGACGGCACGTACTGGACCGCGCTCTTCTCTGCCAGCATCTGGTAGAAGGTGTTCTGCGCCCGCCCGACCAGATACCAGTTGGCCGCATAGCGGTCGTCCCGCAGCCGCTGCCAGGTCAGCCGGTCCCCCACGCTCCAGGAAACATCCGTGCAAGCCGCATCGGCGGCTTGGGCAATGCGGCTGCGCACGTAGTACAGCCGCACGCCATCCCCCACCAGAAGCATCAGCGGCAGGACAACCACCGCCAGAAACACCGCTGCCCAGGCCAGGCTGGAACCTCTCTCACGCTCTCGAAAACGCATCACCAGCCCTCCTGACGGAAATATGCCCGGGCTGTGCCCTGGAATTGGGATGACGTGTTCACGCCGAACAGGCGCGCCAGACCGCCGAAGTAGTTCGGCAGGCGGTAGGTCACCGCCACCTCAATGCGCGAGCCCGGGCTGCCGCCGCCGCTCACGCTCACCGTGTAGCTGCCGACCCGCACGGCATTGACTTTCGCTAGCGCGGCAGAGTAGGCTTCCCCCGCCGGGTTGCTCAGCGCCACACTGCCAATGCGCGCCGCGTATTCGGCGGCATTCCCGGCGTTCACCGCGGCAAAGCCCAGCAGCGCTAGATTCACCAGCGCCAGGCTGACCAGGAGCAGGACGGGCAGGGCGAAGGCGGCTTCGTCCAGTTCGGCACGCTTTGAGAACAACCGTCTGATCATCCCTGCCCTCCTTTCGCCTACCCGCCCAACTGCGCAGCCAACTGCTGGAACTTGGCGGCGATGGCCTGCCCCAGCGGGGACAGGCCGACGATAGCCGCGATCACGAACAGGGCGATGAGCAACGCTTTCTCGTCCAGTTCGGCGCGGCGAGACATGAGTTTGACGTACAGTTTGGCAAACATACAGAAACCTCCTTTGTAGATTGGATTAAAGCAAAACGAACACCTCCCCGGGGCAGGGGCTTTCGGTGCACGTCTGCGTTCAGGATACCAGAATCAGGGCAAGTGCGCAAGCCGCACAGTTGTATTGCGTATTTTTTGCCCCTTACGAGGGCAAAAATGCCCTGTTTTCGTGCGTTTTTGGCACTTTTACGCAATACAACACCTCTTGTATTGCGAGTTTTTAGAGCATCCACCACCCCACCGCTCCCATCACAAACCCCACATACCCCGGCATCCGGCGCTCACGGTGCAGAACCCGCCAGAGCAGGTACATCAAACCTGCCCCCAGCCACGCCAGCAGGTACAGGCTTGGGTCAAACAGCGCCAGCGCCACCAGCCCCTTCATGTCCCCGCCGGGCAGGACACCCGCCAGCGTGAGTACCACCGTCACCCCAGCCAATGCCCAGGGCAGCCATCCGCCGGGGTGGATTAAACGCCATACCAGCGCCAGCACCACCGCAGGCAGTGTCAGCCAGTCCGGCACTTCCCGCCTGCGCAGATCAAAGACGGCGCACACCGCAAGCCAGAGCAGAATCAGCGCCCCCATATTGCCTCCCTGGTCGGGTAACCGTTGCGCTCCCAGAACAGATTGAGGGCGGGACCGGGGTCGCGCTTGCCCTGCACACGGTAGTGCCCTACCACGTGATCGGCATCCACCGCAAAATTCCACCGCCGGGCAATGTCCTCCACCAACCGTTTCAGGGCTTCCCGTTGCGCATCCGGGTAGTCCTCCCACCAGCGCCAGCCAAACGCCATGCCGTAGTCTTCGTAGATTGCACCATTCCAGGTGCGGGGCACCTTGCCGCGATTCACCAGTTCAATCCCCACTGTACGGGTCTCTGGGCGCTTGTCCCCACACAAAAACACCGGGCAGGACGCCACGCACCCTTCTACGCCACACGCCACGTGATACGCCACGGCCCGCTCCGGCACCAGTTGATACACCGTCCCGTCGCGGTCAATGACGTAATGCGCGCTCACGCGGCTCTCGGGGTCGCGCAAATGCGCCAGCGCCCCCGCCAGTTCCCCTTCGGTGGCATGTACCACCACCCCCTGCGGGCGGTTCTCCCCGCCGTGAGTGCAGGACGGCACAACCATCGCATCTGGATAGTCAGGTGCAAATTGACCACACCCCTGCAGATACGCCGTGACGTTATCCTGTGTGCCCCGTACGGGGTACGGTGTGGGCGTCAGGGTCGGCGTCGCCGTTGCCACGGGTATGGGCGTCTCGGTCGGCAGGGGTGTGGGGGACGGGGAGGGCAGGGCTTGCGCCGCTGCCGCTCCCTGGGGGACGTGCACCAGCCCCCACACCCCGCCTACCACCAGCAGGGTTAGTCCTGCCAGGAAGGTAACAAATCTCACCGGCGAGACAATCTCCACCTGCATTTACCGCACCTGCATCCACACCGGGTTCAATGGCTGTGCCAGCAGGGCGTTGGGCGGCGTGGAGATATACGCCACCGCCAGGCGGTTATCCGTGGTCAGCACCCGCAGGACGTAGATTTTGCCCGGAGCAAGCGGATAGCGCGGGATGATCATCACCGCCCCCTGCGCCCAAAGCGCCGTGCGTCCCATCTGCTGGAGTTCCAGGTTCGGGTTGACGTAGTTTTCCGCCGTGACCACGCAGTGCTCCACATCCACCCCGTTATCCAGCAAGGAGTGCTCCGCCACCTGGACTGTCCCTTCGCCGAAAGCAGCGATCAGCACCGCTCCCGTGGGCGCGGTGTACCCTGGACAGGCCGTGAGCGGGTTTGGCTCCCCCCGCCCGTCATACGAGAGCAGCGGCAGGGGTCTGCCGCTCCCCGGAAACGTCCAGGGGTAACTCACGCTTTTGCCGTAGTCCAGCCCGTGGAAGACGTCCAGCGCGGCGGCAGTGTAACTCCCCGACCAGGCCGTGTCCAGGCGCGCGCTGCCGAAGCCCACCTCGGTCAGGCGATGATCCAGCGCCGAGAGCGCATGGAAGGGGGACGCCATCAAGGCATCCACCGCCTGCTCATCGGTGGGGAAGACATCCACGCCCAGGCCGATGTTGGCCGCCTGCCCGCAGAAATCGCCTTCCGGGGTGTATCCCGGCAGGTCGGGGTCTTCCGTCTTGGCGGCTGTCTGCCAGTTCACCATGTAGCGCGCATGCGCGCGGCAGTTCGAATGCAGTTCCAGGTTGCCCTGCACCGATGGGGCAAACGCCAGCATCCGCCACCAGTTCAGCCGCGCCACCGCCGCGGTCGGGTTGTACACCGGCGGGGGCGTGCTGCCCCCTCCCAGGATCAGCGGCAGGTACACTCGTCGGATCATGGGCGCATCCGCAGGGTACAGCCGCACGTCCCAGGTCGTCACAGGGTCAACCGCCGTGCCGCTGCGCATCTCGCTGGCATACCCGCTGCGGCGCACCACCAGGTCATACACCTCCAGTCGCGGCACTTTGAGCAGGTACACCTGCCGCGTCCCGTCCCACACCCCCCAGCGGGTGCACGAATCGGCGGGGAGATTCTCGCACTGCGGTATCTCCACCGTGGCATCCGTGAGCAGCGTCCCCGTCCGTCCATCCCGCACCGCCACCCACACCTCCACCCAGGGCAGGGATTGGGCTTGGGCAGCAGAAACAGCCATCAGCAAAAGGGAAAAAATTCCTACCCAGAATAGTAATTTCTTCCTATCCATCGCTCTACTCCGCAAAAATCGCCAATACCGGTCCCAGCGCCGCAAAGAGCAGCAGCGCCACGAACGGCACGAAGAAGAACAGCGCCACCACCAGCACCAGGCGGGGGGGAAGTTTCTCGACCTCGCTTTGCAGTTTGGCGCGGTACTCCTGCCCGAGTGCCCGGGCAATCTCCGCCATCAGGGCGGACCCCACCACGCCTTTGCTGGCTACCAGGTCTAACTGGCTGCCGAAGGCGTGCAGGGCGGGAATGCCGCTGGCGCCCATCACCTCGACCAGCGCCCCGGAGATTGGCTTCCGTGAAAAGAGCGGTCGTCCGCTCGAACGGCTCACCTCCACCGCCTCCCGCAAGAGCACCGAAAGCGGGCCCGGTATCGCCGCGGCCCGCGCGACCGCCACGTCGGGCGCCGTCCCTGCCGCGAGTTCGGCGGCAATCAGCGCGGCGGTCTCCGGCAGAGTGCGGAACACCCGCTTGCGCACCGTATTCGCCTTACTGCGCAGGCGCACCAGGGGATAAGCAAACGCGCCCACCGGGAGCAGGAACGACACCGGCGCTGGATTGACCAGCACGACCAGCAGGGACAGTCCGGCGAACAGCAAGCCCTGGAACACCACCCCGCCGAGGGATTGTCCCAGGTACTGCCCGCCGCGCTGCGCCCAGCGCAGGTGATCCTCCCACGTCCGCACCGAGAGCAGTTTGCCCGCCACGATCTCGCCGATTTCTTCCTGCCTGCTCTTCTTCTCCGTGCGCTCGGCGTAGTAGTCCGTGAGCGCCCTGGCGGCTTTCCCTCCGCCAAACCTCACGTTCTGCGCGACGCCCCACGCCAAAAGCGCCAGCGACAGCGGAAACAACCACGTACTGATTTCCATCCCTCACCTCCGCTCCATGAAGAAGTTCCGCAGTGCCTCAAAGGTGTACCCCAGCGCAAAGCCAATCGAAAGCCCCAACACCAGGAATCTCACCGCTTCGCTCATTCCATTACCTCCCGGATCATTTCGCCAATCACGTTCCAGCCCAATGCCGCCCACGCCAGGGCAAGCAGCAGTCCAAATTGCACCGCTGGGGTGTTGAACAGTCCCCCTCCGGCGCTTGAGGACATGGCCACCACCAGCGAGCCGCCCAGCGCGAGCAAAATCACCCGCACCGTACCCCAGGCGCCGTCCGCCTTCGCCGCCGCCATGGCTCTGCCTTCGAGGATGGATGCCAGATTATCGCTCGCCAGGCGGAAGGCTTCCACGTAGCCGCTCCCGCCCGTCTCCCACAGACGCTCAATCTCCATCACCGCCATCATCAGCGAGGGGGAGATTGCCGCGGCTTCGTCCTGCATCTCCTCCAGTCCCCTGCGTCCGCCGGTCTGAATGGTCGCCAGCAGGCGCTTCATCCACGCCTGCAGCGGTCCCGCCGGGTCAAGACTGGCGGTCACGTCCGCTATGGCTTCCGGCACGTTGGGGGTCGCCTGAATCGTGGCGCTCATGCGCAGCAGGAAGGTGGGCAGTTCCTTCTCCAGCGCCAGTCTCATCTTCTGCCATGCCCCGTTCACCTGCCCGCTCACCACCACCCAGCCCAGCACCGGCGCCAGCAGGTACAGCACCGCAGGCACGCCCAGAAAGACCAGCGCCGCCCAGACCACCAGGGCAATTGCCACGATTGCCCCGTAGTAATACAGGCTTTCTTTGCCCACCACGTTCAGCCGGTACTGCAGCGCCGCCAGCCGCACCTTGTGCTCAAACGAGCCGGTGCGGATGGGACGCTCTTCCTGCGGGGTGAGGGGCTGGTAGTAGTCCGCCAGCGTCTTCGCCGCCCGTCCTCGCTGCTTCGCAACCGCTTCCAGCGCGTAGTAGGCAAACGCCGCCAGTGAAATTGCCATGAGAATCTGCGGTAAGTACACCGTCATGCCTCACCCTCCTCTCCGGCGGGTAAAGGCTTCCATGCGCTCCTCCCCCGCCTGGTACAACCGGCGGAAGGTGACGTTCCCGCCCTTCAGTTCGGGGTTCACCTCCCACACGCCGATCACCTGCCGCTTTCCTTCTTTCCATCCGACCTGAATGACGGCATCCACTGCCATGGCAAACATCTCCTTGGCGGCTTCGATACGCACCTGCGCATCCGCCCACATCAGCACACCCAGACGATGAATCGCCGCTTCGGGTCCTTCCGCGTGCAGGGTGCTCAAACCGGGATGGTCGCTCATCTGCGCCCGGAACAGCGACAGCGCTGCCGTGCCTGTGCGCACTTCGCCCACGATCAGCCAGTTCGGCGCCATGCGCATGGCGTCATCCACCCCGTCCGAGAGGCTGTACCCGGGTACGTCGCTGCCCACCACCTGCGGACGCGCTTCCAGCGTGACCACGTTCTCGTGCGGCAGCCAGATTTCCTCCGGATCCTCAATCTTCACAATCCGCGCCGTCCGGGGAATGCCGTGCGCCAGCGCCGAGAGGAAGGTGGTTTTCCCGGTCGCCGTCCCCCCGATCACCAGCACCCGCAAGCCCTGCGCCACGCCCTCCAGCAGGGCATCCATCACCCCCTGCGGACACATCCCCCACGCCACGATCTGCTCCGGCGGCACCGGTCGCGGCTCGAACAGACGAATGTTGATCGCCGGATACCCCAGCCCCGGCGCAAGGACGGGATGCACAATTTTCACCCGCGCCCCGCCCATGCCCTCCATGCGCGGCAGTTTGGCGTCCACGCTCGGCTGCGCTTCCGAGATTGCCCGCCCAATCGGCGCAAGCAAAGCCTCCACACTGCGCCAGGTCTCATCCAGCGAGGGCTGGCGGTTGTGCTTCTCGAAATAGCGTTCCCCCTTGCGCAGGATCCAGATCGTCCCGTCCGGGTTCAGGCTGATTTCGCTCAAATCCGTGCGCGTCGGCGGGAGCAGTTCATCCAGCGCCCCCAGTCCGCCAATCCGTCCCGCCACCGCTTTTGCCAGCGCCGCCTGAAGGTTGGGCTGCAGCGCCACTCCCACCCGGGTGGCGGCGCTGGACACCGCCGCCTGCGCCCGGGCCTGTAACTGCTGCCGGTCGCGCAGGACGGACAGCGGTAAGCCCTGCAGTTCCTTCGCCGCCATCTCCACGATCTGCGCTTCCTGCTGCGGCGTGACCTGTGCCATCAGTTCCAGCCAGCTCATACCTTCACCCTCACCCCAAAGATTTCAAAAGTTTTCTTTCCGCTCCCGTTTTGCGGTACACCCGTCACCGCCCCCTGCGTCGAGAACAGCGCATCCGCCAGCGGTTTCAAACTGCGCGCAAAGGTGTCGCTGGCGTTCAGGGGCAGTTTGCGCGCATCCTGCGCCTCACCCACCCGCGGCTCGTCCGGTATCTGCGCCGCCACCGGCGGGAAGGGTCTGCCCAGCAGGGTGGAAGCGGCTTTGTGCCACTCGTCCGCTCCCATGCGTGCGCCGGTGCGGTTCAACGCCACGTATACCCCCGCCGCGGGAATGTGGTGTTCGCCTGCCAGCCGCTCCACCACCGTGCGGTAGGCTTCCACCGTGCGCATCACACCTTCCAGCGAGGGACGCGCCACCAGCACCAGCGTATTCGCCGCCGCCAGTGCGGCTGACGCCAGCGCCGTCGGAGGGGCATCCAGCACGATCACCGCGTAGCCCATGTAGGCAGCCGTCAGTACCAGCTTGGGAACGCTCTCCGGCGCATCCAGCGGCGTGTTCATCGCCCGTGCTTCGCTCAGCACGTCCGGGAAGCCTGCCAGTACGTCCAGCGTGTCCACCTTTTGCAGCGCCAGTTTCAGCCCTTCTGCGGTCGGGTTGGCGCGCCAGTGGTTCAGGTTCGGCTCCGGCTTCAGTCCCAGGATAAGCGGCAGGTCGTCCGGCGCTCCCAGTCCCACCAGCAGGGTGGGCAGTCCCCGCCGTGCCGCCTCATACGCCAGGTTGCTGGCAAGGGTCGTCTTGCCTACCCCGCCCGCCTGATTCCACACCGCCACCACCCGAAGACCCAGCGGTGCGCCTCCGGCGCCCATACCGCTCTGCGGGCGGTTCCACAGCGCCTCCATACCGGCGCTCATGCGCGCCTGCCGCTGCGCCTGTGCCGCGGCGTACATCTCTCCCGCTATGGCTACCAGGTTCAAATCGCCCTTGTACACCCCCTTCACGCAGGGCACCTGTGCAATGCTGTCCATTGCTTCCCGCGACGCTTCCAGCGGCAGCAGCACATACGCCGCCCCGTGGTAGCGGGTCAGGGTCTCCAGCAGCGGCTGCGGACCCGGGTAAATGGTGGCGTCCAGCAGCAGCACATCCGGGTTGGTCACCAGTTTGCTGTTCAGGTCTTGCGGATCGGTTGCCTGCATGGCTACCCGGAAGCGCGCATCTGCCGCCAGCGCCGTGTACCAGGCCTGCAGGCGCGGGATTTGTCCCGCCAGCAAAACCGTCACCGCATCCGCCGCCTGCTGCAAATTCATACCTGGATGGTTCCACATGGCTGCACCTCCCTCAGGGTTTCTTCGTGGGTTCAGGAGTAGATTCGGCAGTTGGCACCGGCGCCGCGCCGGTCGGGGTGGGCGTCAGGGTCGCCCCGGGTGTGACCGCAATCCCCTGCAGAGAAAGCCCGCTGGTGATCACCTCGCCGTTTGCCTTCTCCGGCTCCAGCACCAGCCCAAACTGCGCTCCCTGCGCCGAGAGCGCCGGAAGCAGATCCACCAGATACACCGGCAGGGTTTCGTTCATCGCCCCCAGCAAACTGAAGTCGTACACCACGCTCTTCGCCTCCACCGGCACCGCCAGCACCACCAGCCCTTTTGCCGTTCCGCCCGTGTCCACCGCTCCGCCCGTGGATGACCCACCGCCGAACAGTCCGCCGCCCGCGGCAGGCGTGCCCTGCGGCGCAGGGGCTTCCTCACGGCGGAAGGCGGGATCAATCCACAGTACCCGCAGACCGCCTGCAATGTACTTGGCAAAGGTCTGCTGGCTGGCGTTCACGATCACCGTCACCCCCACCCGGTCGCCGGGTTTGAGCAGTCCCGCCAGTCCCTGCGCGGCAGTGACCGAAAGCGCCACGGCACGCTCGTTGGGCTGCAGTTCCAGCGTCTCTCCGCCCAGGTGGACGGGCAGTACCGGGTCTCCGGCGCTGCGCGCCACCCGCAGCCGCTGTCCCACCAGGCTCTGCGGGTCGCTCACCGCCCCCTCCGGCGCCAGGCTTTTGGGCAGTTCCTTCACCGTCAGGTCGCCCTCTGCCAGCACCCGCCCTTCGGGCAGATCGCCCGCCGCCACCACCACACTCACCTGCGGCTCGGGCTGGTTCAGCGCCAGCGCCACGCCAAAAACAACAATCGCTAACACAATGGGCAAAAACTTTTTCATGCTCGTTCTCCTTTAGATGAGTTTTGTTTTTCTTTCTGCACGGCAATCCAGGCGGCTAAATCGCCGATCTCCCGAAAACCGTAATCCAGTAACTGCATCTCTCCATCCCGGCGCTCCAGCACCAGCACAAACACAGTGTCGTTGAAGGCTGGGCGCCGTTGACTCAAAACCTCCAGCACCTGCTCCAGTTCGTCTGTACTCATGGCTTCCCTCCGTCCCTGGTGGGGGGAACAACGGTTTTCACCGGCGGCAGGTTGAGCTCTGGCGTCGGGGTTTCCTGCACTGCTTTTGTGCTCTGCATCGTTGCCGCCGCGCCGGTCGGGGTTGGCGTCCAGGTGACCACCTGCTCCCACCAGCCCGGCGTGCGTGTCACCGTCGGGGTGCGCGTGGTCAGGCGCACCCCCGGCACGCCCTCGCTCTCTTGCGGCTTCAGCAGTTCTCCGGCAATGAGCAGGGTAATGACCACCCCCACCAGCAAAATAAACACGCTCCAGCGTTTCATTAACCACCTCCAAAAACAACCGCTATGACCAACGCACCCGCAAGCAGTACCAGCAAAGCAATTTCTTCCCACCGCAAGGGGCGCTGCAAACGCTCGATTTGCTCAATCTCACTCAACGGGATGGTTCTTTGCTCTTGATTTCCCTTTCTCATAACGTGATCCTCCCCAACTTCTGTGCAATTTCCTCGTCCGTTGGTTCGGGCGCTACTACCGCCAGCGGGCGGAACAGGAACGGCTGCTGCATCTCCCGCTGGAAGGCATACGGGAAGCGCCCCAGGAACATGCCGATCTGCAAGTCCGCCAAAAATCGCCGCCAGGGTTCATCCACGAAGCCTTTTTCGCTTCGGGCAATGCCAGACAGCACGATGTCTTTGTCCTTGGGGTTCTTGAGGAACCCCACCACCAGGTTGTTGCAGGACGAGATGATGTCCTGCGGGATGAGCGAGGGGGCTTGGGTGATCACGTGCAGGCGGGCTTTGTACTTGCGCGCGTCGCGGAACATATCCCCAAAGCGCTGGCTCAAACTCACCCCGCCGCTTTCGTCATCCCCACCACCGGCATCCACCCCGGCGAAAATCTTATTGGCTTCCTCGAAAAAGATTTGCAGAATCGGCTCGTCTGTATTGACCTCATGCACCCGCCGCGCCACCATGTCGGTGTACAGGTGCCAGCCCGCCCAGCCCAGCAGGAAGGCTTTGCCAAAGTCATCGAGGAACATCCCGCCCTCGATGATGGCTACCCCCCATGGCTTTGCCAGGTCTTCCATGGGCACGCAGTCGGGACCGGCGGCAAACTGCGCCGCCGCCGCGCCCTGTACGAGCGCATTCATGCGGTACAGGATACCCTCCAGGACGCCCGTCAGCATGGTGTCGCGCGGATTGACCCGCGCTAACTTTTCCTCTACCTTGCGGTACAGCGTGCCTAAATCCACCTTGCTGGAGCGGTACACCGCCAGTTTCTGCCGCTCCCGGATGCCCAACTCTCCGATGGGCGTCCCGGCAGGCGCTTCAGCCACGTCCGCTTCCTCCGCCTGCACCACGCCCCACAGCGGGTCCCCTCGCACTTCGCGGTCATCCACCAGCACCCCGGCTTGCAGGTACACTGCCCGCAGCGCATCCAGCAGTTCCTGCTTCTGCCGCTTCACCCCCAGCCGGGCCACACTCCCGAAGATGTCCGCAAACGCCCGCCACTGCGTCTCCGGGTTGATGTTCCGCCCGATTTGCAGCGGGTTCCAGCGCAAGGGTCTGGCTGCCGTCGGCCACAACTGCCGGATGTCCACGTGCCCCTCCAGTCCCGGGGCGTTCAGCAGACTGCGCCAGCCTGCGCCGAAGTCCAGAACCACCGTGCGCAGGTGCCACTTCAGGGTGGTTTCATACGCCAGGCGCATCGCCGCCACCGATTTGCCGTACCCGGTATCCGCCGCAAACATGGTGTGGAACAGGCGGTCGGCGTCCAGGCGAACCTGCGCTTTGGTCAGGTCACGGGTCAGCGGGCTGTACTGGTGCCCCAGCACCACGTCGCCCGGCATGGTCGGGTAGAAGGTCAGCCCTTTCGGGGTGGGTGCAATTGTCACCACCGCCGTACTCTCCTCCACCAGTCCGGGCGCGGTGTAGGCTGCCAGCTGCCCTGCCGTCAGCAGTGTGCCGTACTTCGTCCACAGCACCCCGCCAAACGGGTCATTGGGGTCGGCTTCCGCATACGGCAGGAACGCCAGGGCGTGTTCGCGCACTTTCGGGTCGTCCGCCCGCACCGTCAGGACAGGGGTGGGTACGGTCGTGCCGTGAAACGCCTGGCTGGCCAGCGTCTCCCCGGCGCGCGCGCCTTCCTCCGTGTCCACCAGCAGCAGCGCGTCCGTCATGAAGCCGCCCTCTGCCGCCGCCTGGTCAGCCGGTCTGCCACGTCATCCTCCAGCTGCCACGAACGTCCCACGTTCACCCCCGGCACCAGCCCGGTGGAGAAGCCGCCGGTAAACGCCTGCCCGGTCATGCGGGATACCCCCTGTGCGGCGCTCTCGCCTTCGGCGTAACTGCGCCCGTACTGCTCGCTCTGCGTCTCCGTTGTCCCCCACGTTTCGCTCCTGCCCTTTGTGTGCGCCCACATGCGCGACTGAGACCACGATTCGCTGCCGCCCACCGTGGTGGTTTCCACGTGCGATCCACCTACCGTGTCGGCAGTGCCGTGCGTTTCGGCGTGTCCGCTCATCGTGGTGGTGCTGGAGAAACTGCTCCCCCCGCTCATCCACGACTGGCTGGCCCCCGCGCTCCATCCGCTCGAGTCAGCCGTTCCCTGCGTGCTGCTCACCGATACCCCTTCGGATGTCCCGCTGGAGACGCTCTGGCTGCTCGACTGCGTTCCCGAATAGCCCTCGCTGACCCCGGAACTCCACCCGCCGCCCACGCCCAGTATTTTGGCGTCTGCCGAGTAATTCGTGCTCATGCTCGCCGAATGGGACAGACTTTCTCCCGTCGAGGTGCTCACCCCGGAAGAGGTGCCGTGCGAGAGGGTCGTCCCGCTCCCGGCGCTCTCCGTGTGGCTTCCCGAGACCCCGCTGGAAATGCTCCCCCCGCTTGACCATGAACTGCCACTGCCCACCGAGGTCGAGGTGGCGCTTGACTCAGTGGTGGCGTGACTCTCGGTGTGTGACCAGGACTGTCCATCCGAGACCGATTTTGCCCATGACGTGCCCACGCTGTGCGTCTCCGAACCGCCGTTCGTCCAGGCTTCGCTCTTGCCCACGCTGTGGCTGTCCGAGTGCGCCTGCCCCCAGCCGTGCGACGTCCCCTGTGCGGTTGAGTGCGCCACCGCGCTCGAACCCCCCTGTCCGCCCGATACCGCCTGCCCCAGCGCAGCCATGAGGGGAATGCCCAGTGAGAAGCCGATATTCACGCTTCCCCGCCGCCGACTGGCAAACTGGCTCGCCACCCGCGCCACTTCCACCAGCGCCCGGCTCAACCGTTTGCGGTCTACGTGTTCTGCCGCCACCTGGAAGACGAAATCCTGCCGCAGTTTTGCCAGCCCGCGGAAGAGGATTTCGTTCTGTTCCTCCGCCAGGTCGTCTTCGGCGTAGTCCGGCAGGTTGCCGTCCGCTCCCAGTCCGCGCTTGCTGGCGCGCGGGTCGGGATGCCCCAGCAGCGCCAGCACGTTCTTTGCCCGCCGCGTGACGAACTCCAGATACCACTCGATCCAGCGCAGATCGGGCGGTCTGGTCTGCGACTGCGGGAAGTTTGCCAGGGCTGCCTGCACTGCCGCCGCGCCTTCCAGCGCCAGTGACGCCGCCGTCTCCCGGCTCTCCCCTTCTCCCGCCGCGCCGTACAGCTGCACGATCCCCACATGCTCCGGGTGAAATATCCCCAGCGCCGTGTACAGGTAATCCACCCCCGCGTTGTACACGCCCCGCAGCGCCGCCCACTGTCTGCCCAGCGTGTCGGTGTCCCGCGCCACGTCGTAGGGCACGCTGGCTAACTCACGGAAGGCGACGCAGCGGTAGCGTTCCCCTTCCGGCGTCTCCAGCCGGAACCAGGCGTACCGCAGTACGCCCTCTTCGATATGCAGTCCGTTGTCCAGCACTCTGATCATGGCTTCCCCCGTGAACGAAAGTGGTAGATGATCTCATCCGCATCCTGCTGCACCGGCGGGTGTACCAGCAGTCCCTGCGCCAGCAGCGCCAGATACCCCAGCGGCAGCAGGTACAGCGCAATCGAGGCGATGGCGTTGAGATAGGCCTGCCCCTGAAGCAGTGCCGGGTCGCTCAGGGCGGGCAGAAGCCACTCGCGGTAGGCGGCAAAGCCAAGACCTGTCAGGGCGTACAGCCCCAGTCCCCGCACCAGCATCCAGTGCGTGTTTTGCGGGTTGAACCGCTCCAGCCGCACGGCAAGCAGCCCGGCGAGGGTCATCACCAGCAGGAACAGCGCCACCGGGAAAGGCGCCAGCAGCCCTGCCAGCAGCGCCAGCAGCGCCACCCCCAGCGTCCAGCGCTGCTGACTCACCGGTGCACGCAGGACGGCATACCCCAGCGCGCCTGCCAGCCCCACCTGCCACAGGTGCTCCACCAGCAGCCACACCAGCGCCAGCAATCCGTTTGCAATCCAAACGAACGGCGTGTACCACTCCATGCCCCAC